>OHAS01000698.1_pt1 | contig 28131 bp, 4 predicted proteins | sample 1577131 | NCBI WGS metagenome assembly OHAS01 (sample SAMEA3541566, study PRJEB24748) | human gut metagenome | biome: human gut; feature: human-associated habitat; material: faeces | place: China | collected 2012 | reverse complement strand
CCCCTGATAGTCGATGCAGGTGTGGCCCACCTCACCGGCCATGCCGTTGCCGCCGCACGCAATTTCAAGTGGGAAGTCATAACACAAGAAGGTGAAGAAGCATCAGCTGTCATCACTGACAGCAAGCTGACTGCACTGAAAGCTGGATCGGCATTGATCCGCTGCAGTATCGAAGGGAAAAATAGTGAAGGAATTATTGAAACATTAAGCATTGAAAGAGCAATCACGATTCAGGAAGCAGTTGCTCGATCTATTAATTTCGATGTTCTATCGCTGACATTGATGCCAGGTGTCAGTCAGAATGTAACAGCCAGTGTCAATCCTCTTGGCAAAGTTTCACAGAAAATAAAGTGGTCGAGTCCGGATAGTCAGGTCGTTTTTACTGATCTTCATGGCAGCGCACTGACCGGATCGATTGAAGGACCGGTTAAGGTCAAGGTAAATGAAGGCGCTGTTGCCGGCCAGACAGTGACGATAACTGCAGAGAGTGAAGCACTTGATGCCGATGGCAAACCGCTTTGTAAAGAGCTGCAAGTTTTTATCGGTAGTGTACAAGCAACCGCCGTAACGCCGAACCGTACAGCAATTTCAATGGTAGCGGAGAGTGATGGACAGAAATTAAGCGCCATCGTTTATGGTGCAAATGGTTTAAAGGCTACCAATCAAAATGTTACATGGAAGAGCGATCATCCTGAAATTGCCAGTATTGATGCGAAGGGTATGGTAATGCCGCATCGTGCAGGTACAGCAAAGATTACGGTGACAAGTGAAGATGGCGGATACAGTGCAGATTGCATTATTACCGTTTCAGCCGCTGGTTTGAAAGAACTGACAATCAGCGAAACTTCACTGACGATGATTAAAGGCAATGAAAAGGAATGCACCGCCATTGTTAATGAAGGCAGCGGGGTTACGGAATTCTTGTGGGAAAGCAATAATCCGTCGGTAGCTGAAGTAAAAGGTAATGGCAATAAAGCCATAATCACCGCCAAGATGCCGGGTACAGCAAGCATTTCAGTAACTGCAAAAGGGAAGCAAGCCTTTGTTGTTGTTCGGGTAGTGAATGATGAAGTTTTGATTCAGAGTATCGAATTAAGCGGTCCAAACAGTGGTGAAGTAGGTCAGACGATCCTAGTAACAGCTGCGATTAAGGGCATCAATGACCAAGAAGCAACGAATAAGACATTGAAATGGTCAGTATCCGACACAGATGCTGTGACAGTGCTCGATGAAACATCCAGCATTGGCCGCTTTAAAATCAATAAAGAAGCCGGCGACGTAACCATAACTGCTGAAGCCTGTGACGGAAGTAAGGCAAGTGCGCAGTTAACGTTAAAAACAACAGGAATAACCGCTAGCGGGCTGACACTGAACAGCAGTTTTGTCAAATTAGGTTCTAAGGATACACTGGGTATAGATATTATCGCGTCAATTACTCCTGACAGTGTTGCTGACAAATCGATTACATGGACTGTAGATAAACAAAATATCATTGAATTAACGGCAAATGGCAGCAGTGCACATATCCGTCCGGCATCTGGAGTAATTCCTAATGAGAATAGTTATGCGATTATAACAGCTAAAACAGCAAACGGCAAGAGTGCGCAGTGTGTTGTGTTAATTACTGAAGTTAAACTTGAAGCAATCCAGCTTGGTAAGGCTGAAATGACAATTATTGAAGGCTTTGAAGATGAATTACCGGTGCAGATCAAACCGATAGAAACGACAAATACTGAACTAATTTGGGAAATTGATGAAGGTAATAATGGTAATTTTGTGGAAATAAGCGCTGAAAGTGCCGTGTTAGTTAATGCGATGAACGGCATCTACAGGGTACATGCACAAGCGCTGCCGGATACTGTTTCCTCTAAGACAGTGATCCTTCGTTCAAGAGCAAAAGCCAATCCTGAAATTATCAGTAATCTATGCAAAATAGTTATAGAAGAAAATCCGCTGGCTTCAATCCAGATCTTCGGACCTTCAGAAATATTAATCAATCAAACTGCCAGCTATTCCTTGTTGGCCGATCCGTTCAATGCCGCATTAGGTGATATCGCTTGGGAGGTTATCGAGGAAAAAAATCTGGATGGCACGGTTTATGTGCCGGATGATAAGGATGAAAATCCGGAATTAAAGAATCATATTATCCAAATTATAAATGATGGTGAAATAAAAGGGATTAAAGAAGGTATTGCTGTCCTTCAGATGAAAGCTGGCAATGAGATCAGCGCCCAGATTACACTTACGGTTGCAGCAGCATCAACGCCGCCTTCTATTTCGGATAATGTTGATGAAATCCGCATCAAAGAACTGCCGGATAATACTGAGCTGCAATCATTAGAAGTTATCAGCGGTGAGAAGAAACGGCTGGGTGCTGTGTTCTATTATCAAAATGCTTTGATTGCTGATCCTAGTGCATCTCAGATTATTTGGAGCAGCAGCGATGAATTTGAAGATTATCTATCTATTGATCCGCTGACCGGCGTTATCACTGCTAAAGCAGCCAGCCCGCAGCCAATCACTATTACCGCAACCAGCAGTTATACAAAACAGATTCCGTCGACAATCGAAGGGGAAGCAGACCTGACAGTTGGTGTTCAGGCATCAATTGAAGTAATGGTAAAAGAGCAAGCAGGTCTTGTGAAAAGTCTCTCTCTTGAGCCGTCTGCTACCTCATTGGCATTTAATAAGAAACAGATAATGAATGCATATGTGTCTTATACCGGCAATAAGGATGATTTAACTATTAAATGGGAAAGCAGTAATCCAACCATTGTAAAAGTGACGCCTGCCGATGATCCGCTGCAGGCAAGCATAGAAACCTTTGGCAAAGCTGGTACAGCTGTTATAATGCTCACTGTTAATGGAATTACAGCCTTTGCGAATGTCACCGTCAGTGCTGAAGCTAAAACACCGGTAACCAATATCACGGTAAAGGATAGTCTTGGTAATGATTTGAATGGCATTATTGAAATGAAAGAAGGAACGGTTTTACAGCTGGAGGCCAAAGCTGACGAAGCTGCCAGCAATCCGAATCTTGTTTTTAGTTCTTCTGAAGATAGTATTGCAGCAGTTGATGAGAGTGGTTTGATAACTGCGCTTAAACCAGGAGTTGCAATGATTACGATCAGTCCGTCTGATACACAGAGTCGAGTATCAAAGACACTCGTTATTCAAGTCAGCGAATTGCCAGAATACAAAATCAGTCTTAATAAAACTGAAATAACCATGGAAGGCGGCAGCAGTGCTGAACTTGTTGCATTGCTGAATCCAGCCTTAGGAGAAAATGCTTCGATTCAATATGAATGGTATATCAGTACCCCTGATGGTCAGCCGGTATTGGATTCACCGCTTTCAATTGAAGCCGATCCTTCTAATCATGAGAAGGCTGTTCTAACTGCGTCGGCGGTCAATGCTGAATCTACGCTGCAAGTAACCTTAAAAGTGACGGTCAGCGAAACAGGCAGTGATGATAAAATCCTCACTCAAAGTTGTACGGTTCATGTACTTGAAACAATTGCTGCGATTACCGATATAAAATGGACATCGGATAAGATCATAAATGATACTTTAACTATGTATCTGGATGAGAGCGGCAGTGAAGAATCAATTGGCATTGAAATAAGTGCCGATGGCGAGGGCAGCGCTTATGTGAATTGGACAACCTCATCACCGGAAATCATATCTGTTGCCGGCAATGAAGCGGGTGCAATATTTAAAGCGATTCAGACAGGTACAGCATTAATCACGTTAACCAGTGCCAAGGGTGATTTTACCAAGACATTGACTGTAAATGTTAAAAAGGTCGGTATTAAACATCTTGATTTCAGTCTTCATGCTTCAAAAATTGAAGTGGGTACTGAAACAGAAGGATTTCTAACCTTGGAAGCCGATCCGTCTGAAAAAAATGACAGTGAGAAAGCAAGGGTACAATTCAAGTCAAGCAATCCAGAGATAGCATCGGTATCTGTGAATGAGCAGGGAAAAATTCTAATTACTGGCTTGAAAGAAGGCAAGGCGACAATTATTGCCATGTCACCGACCGATCCAGATAAATTAGTTACGGCAGATATTACCGTAGTGAAACCGACACCGCTGCCTTATCAGATCGACAGTTTTGTATTGCTGGATAAAAAGGGTAAGGTCATATCGACTCATACGGAGATTGATTCAAGCGGTAAAATCATTGTGACAGTACCGCTGCTGACTGATAAATCCGAACTGATTGCTGGCTTTGAAATATCTTACAAAGGCAGCCCGGCAGAAGCGGATAAAGCGGAAGTATTGGTTGCCAACGAAGTACAGGTAAGCGGAATAACGGTGAATGACTATACAAGTACGTTAACTTATGTAGTGAAAGATAAAGCTAATGAAGAAAATATAAAAGATTACATGGTCCTGGTCATCGATGAAGCAATTCCGGCAAAAGATGCAGAAATTACTGACTTTACCTTTAAGGGTATTGAACCATGTATAACAACCATTAATGGAACAAATATTACTGTTAAGGTAAATGAAGATGTTGAGCTGAATAGCTTAATTGCTGAATTTACAGCCTCTGATACTTTATCGGTTATGGCTGCTGAGGGTGAGCAGATAAGCGGTGTCACTGTCAATGATTTCAGTAAACCGGTTACCTATATCTTATTTGGTAAAAATAAGAAGAGTATCCGCTATACAGTAAACGTCGAACAGAGTCCGCAGTTAGCTTCAGTCACCTTGAAGCAGGGATCACTTTCCATGAACGGAAGCTGGGATGAAGCAAATCAGCAGTTTGTATTTATAATACCGGCATCTGAAACCGTTGATACACAACAGCCATTCACAATGGAATGGATACCGTCAGAGCTGAAACATTCAGGTACCCTGACTTTGGAAAAGGATGTCAAGCAGAATGTACTCTTCACCTATGACGAGGTATTTACAAGAACGGTTGCTTTCGTTCTTACAGAAAGTAAAGCACAGAGCATGACTGTTACACCTCATGCCATCAGTATTAAACCCGATCAGGAAGCATCGCTTCAGGCAGTGATAGAACCAAGCATTGCATCTCAAAAGGTAAAGTATACCCTGCAGTCAGGCAGTGAGGAGCTTCTTGAATTTGTCAACTACACCGCCGGTGATTATATTGAAGGAGAAGTGAAGGTCAAAGCGAAGTCATCAGCACCAACCGGTGCTTCGGCGGTAATTCATGCGGAAAGTGAGGACGATCCATCGCTTACCGATGAAATCAAGGTATTCATTATTAAGAATAATGCAACTTCTGTGAAAATTCTGGGTACATCAGAAGGAAACAGCAGTGATCAGCCTGAGATAATGAAGGTCAATCAGCAGCTGAAATTAAGTGCAGAGGTTTATGCAGAGGATGAATTAGCTACGAATCAGCATGTACAGTGGATCAGCAGTGATGAAGCTGTTGCACTTGTCGATTCTATGGGATCAGTGAGTGCTGTATCAACGGGCAGTGCAGTAATTCAGGCAGTCAGTGCTGACGGCAATAAAACAGCCAGTGTTTATCTGAAAATTGAACCGGCTGAGCTTGAGGGTATTACAATGAATAAATCAAGCTTGCTGATGGTAAAGGGTACCAGTGAACCATTAAGTGTTCAGGCTAATGCCGGCAGTGAATTAGGTACAGTTAGCTGGCAGAGCAGTGATGAAGCTATTGCCACAGTTGATCAAAATGGCAACGTTCATGCCATTAAAGCCGGTAAAGCAGTTATTACAGCAAAAGCCTCAGGCTATGAAACAAGCTGTACCGTAAATGTTGTTAATGGTGATATAAAAATTAGCAGTATTGAGCTGAGTACATCAATGACAGAAGCTGAAGCCGGTCAGACACTGCTGATTCAAGCGGATGTTTTACCGAATGATGCAGGTAATAAGATATTGAGATGGACAAGCAGTGATGATTCAGTGATTCATGTACTGAATGAAATGGGCAGTATCGGTGCTGTTGAAATTAAAGCAGGAACAAATATCCCGGTAATGATCACAGCGGAAGCAATGGATGGCAGCGGCTTAAGTTCAAGTATAATGATAACACCGATTCCAAGTACGATCAGTGCAGTAGAATTAAGCAGCAGCTTTATCCGTCTCGGTGCTAAGGATCAGGAAGGCGTTGTATTGTATGGTTCCTTCAAACCGAATACAGCACAAGGAACAATTACGTGGAGTACAGATCGAAGTGATCTGATCAGCTTAAGCAGCAGTGAGGGCAAGTCCGTAATTATCAGACCGCAGCCGGGTGTTGTGCCGCAGGCAGACTGCTATGCTGTTGTAACAGCATCAAGCGGAGATATACAGGCTCAGTGCGTGGTATTGCTAAGTGAAATCAAGACTGAAAGTATCTTATTGGAGCCTGTTGCCATGAGTCTGGATGTTGATGAGGAGCAGCCGATCACTGTGGATTTCTCACCCAATTCCGCAACGAATACGGCGATTGAATGGCGTGTTCTTGAGGGTGATGGAACAATCGTGATGATTACTAAAAAAGGCAGCGGTTATACAGCTTCGGGATTAAAAGCAGGAGCTGTTATGATGCAGGCAGTCAATGAAGAGGGAATCATGAGTAATCCGATTCAGATTACCGTGAATGAAGAAGTCTTAACGGATATAAAGATCATAGGAAATACGACTCTTGTCGTAGATGATGGAATATTAGGTGAAACACAGCTTTCAGCAGTTCCGCTGCCGGCTTCTGCTGATCTAAAATCATTGACTTGGAGCAGTGATGATGAAAGTATCGCTTCTGTAAATGATAACGGTTTGGTGACAGCTGTGGGACCGGGACAAGCGGTGATTACAGCTGAATGCAAGGGTATTTCAGCATCTGTGACAGTAAGTGTTTATGCTTTGAGTGCGGATAAACCGGCAGATATACCTGTACAATCAATCAGTATTGCTGATGCAGTGCAGACGTTGATGCAAGGAGAAAAAGCGATATTGAATGTGATCTATAACCAGGAAGGCGATCAGCCGACTAATAAAGCGGTAGTTTGGTCAAGCAGTGATCCTTTGATCCTCAGTGTTGATGAGAGCACCGGCTTGATCAATGCTAATGCCGCAGGTGAAGCAACAATCACTGTTGCATCTCTTGAAGATGAAACAATCACGGATTCTGTAACGATTCAGGTACTTGCCCCATCAAGCATCGATACGATAGGATGGGAAAATCCAATTCATTCAATGATCAAGGGCGAGTATGGTGAAATCAGCGCAGCAGTGACAAGTACTGGTGATGTCAGTGCATTATCAGCAGTATGGAGCAGCAGCAATCCAGAGATAATCAGTGTAACAGTGAAAGATGATGATCCATTCAGTGCATCCATTGAAGCAAAAGCAAAAGGTACAGCAGTAATTTATCTGATAGCAGGCGGGAAACTGCTGGCGCAGACGATTACAGTAACTGAAACTGAACTGATTCCGGTACATACGATCATGATTGATGAGCTTGGTAATCGTGATTATGTCGAATTGACAGTGGGAGAAACACAAACCCTCACAATTCATGTGAATGAGGATGCTGCGAATAAGGATTTAACGATTACCAGCAGTGATGAAACGATTGCGGTTTGGAATGGCACAGAAATTACGGCCTTAGCATCCGGTATCGCGGTGATAACCATAACTCCTGATGATGGCAGCAATACTGTTAAAAAGATTTTTGTTAAGGTAGTTCCAATCCCGGAATCAGAGGTTACGCTGAATAAGAGCAGTTTAGTGATCGCAGCGGGTACATCGGATACGGTTCATGCAGAAATAAACCCTGATGTCTTTGATGCTTCGATTCAGTGGAGCTGTGAGGATGACGATGTAATATTAAGCAATAGTGACACAAGGACAGTCTCTATCAGTACCAATACGACAAAGATCAAGACGGTAGTATTGAGGGTGAGTGTAACACTTTCTGATAAGACGATTGTGAAAGAATGCAGTGTAACACTTGTTCCTTCAGCATCCGGTACAGAACAACCGGAAAGCATTGAAATTTATGATGCTGACGATCGTAAAGTAACGTTATTGAATGTTGACTTAGCGGAAGCTTCAAACGTTGTGCTTAAAGCAAATGTATTGCCGGAGGGTGCAGTTCAGTATATCAACTGGACGAGCAGTGATCCGACGATCGCTTCGGTTCAGGGAAGTAATGATCCGATTGTATCTGTTTATAAGACAGGAACGGCGATACTCACTGCTTCTACATTAGATGGCAGTATCCAGAAATCTATTACCGTTTCTGTAACTAACAGCCATGCTGAAAAGGTTACGATCCACAGCATAAAGCTAAAAGCGGATCAGAATGAATTGATGATAGGTGATACTGCTTCGTTGACAGTCACGATCGATCCGAATACAGAAATTGATAATGTCCTTTTAACAGCAAGTAAAGAAGGTATTATCAGTATCGAAAAAACCAGCTCCGGTAAGTATGCGATTCATGCGTTAAGTGAAGGCAGTGTTGATGTGACAGCTGTATCTACCGGTGATCTCAGCAAAAAGGATACGATCCGTATTGTCGTCAGCAAACAGCCTGCCGAGCCGATTTTAATTAAAGAATTTACTCTATGGGATGAAAAAGGCAATCAGGTCTCCACGAAATCAGTGATCGATGCAACGAGCAGGACGATTATTGTGACGGTCCCGCTGCTTCATGATAAGCGATCATTGATTGCACATTATGTTTTAAGCGCTGAAGGCTCAGTCAATATCAATGGTATTGAGCAAATAAGCGGCAGCACGGTCAATGACTATCAGGATACCGTTGCTTATACAATTACAGATAAAGATAGCAACAGTACAGTCTATACGGTATTTGTTACAAATGAAACGATTCCGACGGAAAATGGAGCATTGACATCCTTCATCCTGAACGGTACAGCGGGTGTGATCAATGAGGAAGAAAAGAAGATAATTGTAAATCTGGATAAGGATACAGATTTAAGCGGACTTACTGCTGAATTTACAATGACAGATGCTTTACAGCTGATCGGTGCTAAGGGTGTACAGGTCAGCGGTGAAACAGTGAATGATTATACGAAGGAACAGCTGATGACAGTGGTTGGAAAAAATGGTGTCAGCGTGACTTACCACGTGCTTGTTGATATCGGGCCATCTGTTAAGAGCATTACATTGACACAGAATGGACAGAGATATGAAGGTCAGATCAATCAAAGTCAAAATAAGATCACTTTCAGTGCTTTAGCAGGCGATGCAGATCTTACGAAGAGCTTCACTGCTGAAGTGACAACCTCAGCTTTAACAGCGGTTACTTATGATACTGAAATCTTATTCAGCACGGGTCAAAAAGAGCTGAATTTAACGGATGCGAAAGGCAGCAGTTATACGTATACACTTTCATTTAATGAGATTCAGCCAGAGACTGAATTAACGCTGAATGAGTTAAAGATAGCTGGTACGGCCGGAGTGTTTGACGGTAAAATCATCGAAGTGGCTTTACCCTATGGTACAGATATGAGGAAGGAACTCAAGGTCGATTATACAAGCAGCGAAACAGCGCAATTATTCATCGGCGGTAATGAAATCATCAATGGCGGTACAGCGTTATTCACCAAGGATAAAGTGATTGAATTGACAATCAAAACGGATGAAAAAACCAATACCTATACGTTGATCGTCAAAGAGCAGAACTCTGAAGGAACAGCTTTATTGAATACGGTGAAGATCAGCGAAGATATTAATGAGTTTGAAGCCAGTGAACATTATGGCAGTTATTACTTGTTTGATGTTCCGTACGAAACAGATATCACGAAGCTGAAGCTGATTTTAAGTGCTGAAGAAGGAGCTGTGATAAAGGTCAATGGCGATACTTATAGTGAAGAAATGCAGATTGACTGCACACAGGATGTAATGATTACTGTAAGTAAAGCCGGCAAAGCAGACGGCAGCTATACAGTTAAGGTCAGAAAAGCTTTAACACCAAGTGCTGAGGCAGCCATAAAAACCTTTGTATTGAAGAAGGGAAATCAGATTATTTCTAAAAACGTACTCATCAACAAAGATGTAATTCTGGTAACGGTGCCATACGGAACGGATCTGAGCAGTGTTGATTATGATTTTACATCAGATATTACTGGCTTAACATTAAGTGTGAAGAATAGTAATGCAGGAAAAACAGGACATGATTTCAGTACAGGACCGATAACCTTGATAGCTCATGCGGATGGTTATGTGGATAAGGAATACACATTGATCATTCAGGCTGAAAGCGGCAGTGCAAAGATAACGAAGATGAAATTGAATGGTATTGAAGCTAAACCGAATGAGCAGAATGAATTGATATTCAGCTTCGGCAGAGGTATTGATCTGAGCAGCTTAATTCCTGAATTTACATTGAGTGACAGCAACGCAAAGGTATTGATCAATAATGTTGAGTATACGGCAGGCACAGCTATCGACTTCACACAGACAGTAACAGTTGTCATCGACCTAAATGGTATCAAGGAAGTCTACCTGGTGAAAGCGATGATTGATTATGGACCTCAATTCACAGGTACAGTTACATTAAAACAAGGTGATATAACTATAATTGGTAAAGTCAATGAGGAGAATGGAGAAATCATATTCGATATAACCGGCGAAGAAATCATCCTATCTGAACCATTTACATATCAGTTTACCGTTGATGAAGGTGTACAGGTTACGTACAATGGCATTGAAATTCAATCAGGAGAAAGTCTGACGTTTACAAATCTTTCTGAGGTTAAGCAATTAATTCTGAAAGATGCAGATAATAATTCTAATACATATAAGCTGAAATTATATGAAGATGTTAATTTGCCGAAGTTCAATACTTTTGAAATTGTAAACGATAATGTTACTGGAATTCTGATTGACCATGTATCAGGCACAATTACGATAAAGGTTAAGCCTGGTACAGACATAAGCCAATTAAAGCCAGTATTTACACTTAATGAGTACGCTCAAATGGCATTTGTTGGAACGCAGACACAGATATCCGGTGTCAGCAGCCATGATTTCAGCAATAGAGTAGATTACCTGCTGATGGGTAATGGCAGAACGAAGGCATACCATGTTGTAGTGGTTGAGGATATAGAAGGACCTATTATATATACTTTTGGTGTACTGGGAACAGATGGTGTTATATATTATGGAAAAATTGATAATATTCAAAATGAAATAGTTATAAGAGTTCCTAAGAATATGTCAAGAGATGATATGGTCATTTACTATACCAGCAATGAAGATACAACATTATTAGTAGGACTAAACACAAAAATTATCAATGGAGAATCTACACGTACATTCAAGGATTCAGCTGTTAATTTTAAAATCAAAGAAAATAATACCTCATTGACAAAAACATATAAAGTATATGTTAAGTATGAAAAAGATGAAGGTGATATAAACGATGATGGGAAAGTTGACATGCAGGATGTTGTGAAATTAGCTTCTATTGTTAACGGAAATTAGCGGAAAGGATGTACAATGAATAAAAGTAAAAAAAGGATATTAGGCATAATTACTGCCGTATTATTAGTGATACCTTTTATTAAGAATGAAATAAAATTGGAAGTCACAGCAGCAACAACATCTCTTGTTGATTCTTTCATTAGAGAGCAGGGAAGACATTATGCTGAACCTCAGATTTATATAAATTCGACAGAAATTATTTCAATGATTCCTGAAAGACCAGAAATTACAGATATGATTAAAGAAGCTGGTGAAGATTATTATAATCTTTGGATGACAACAGCTCCTGGCTTTCAATTGAACGCAACATGTGATGATGCAGAAGGCCCATTTAAAGTTGCATTGAATTTAACAAGAGGAAGTGATATTAAGTTTAATTTTGGAAATGATTCTAACGGAGAATTGTATGAAGCATCGTATGCTGCATTAGTATTAAAGACATCTGAGATTGATTATGATGCAACAGTGTATGATATTCAAGGGGTGGAGGTATATGAACCAAGTAAGCCGTTAGGAATTGATTACACAGATGAATCTAGCGGAACTACCATGAGTTTAAGTGCTAGACCTACTACACCATCTAGCTGGTGGTCAGGTTATGATAAGGTTTTAGGTTATCAATCTGCGAATTATAATGGTGGAAAAGGAACAATGACTTCTATTGATTTAAAAGGATACACTTTAAAACCTAAATGGGATAATTTAGTTGATAAATCAAGCTTTACGCTAGCTATTACTTATCTTTCACAAGTTAAAGGCGGCGATGTTACAGGCACAAACGTAATTCAGAATATCGAAGTTACATTCAATATTGTTGAACCAACCACAGCACCATTACAGGCACCGGCTCTTACTTTAGAGCCGGATGCCGATAACGGCGGTCTGAAGTACACCGTCACTGACAGTGTAAACAACGGTAAAGCATCAAGCTATGCTATCGATCTGTTCAGTGATGCAGAGTGTTCGACCAAGGTAGGAAATACGATTAACGTCGCTTCCGACTCTCTGAGCGGAAATCTTCCACTCAGTGCAGACATAACAGCAGGTACTACCTATTATGCAAAGGTCAAAGCTATCGGTGATGGAACGAATACTTCTGATTCACCGTTCAGCTCAGCTGTTTCAGCTGCAGCTGCCTCTGCACCTGCCGTAAACGTTTCAGTTTCTTTCAGTAACTTGACAGCAAACGGCAGTGTTTCACAGACAACCAGTGAATTGACACTGACCTTTGATCAAGACATCACCGGCCTGACAGCCGATAAGATCACACTCAGCGGTATCGATGGCGCTGCCAAAGGCTCTCTGACAAAAGAAGGCACGGGTGTTTATAAGCTTGGTATCAGCAATGTTACCGCTTCAGGTAGTTTAAATGTAACTGTCGGCTCTATCGACGGTTATACAATAACTCCAGCCAGCAAGACTGTGAATATCTATTATGCAGCACCGAAGACAGAAGTTGCATGGACAAGTGCAGCGGCAGACGGTGAAGCAAACAAGAAGACGTCAACAAAGATTGATATCGTATTTGATAAAGCAGTGACAGATCTGAAGAAAGAAAACTTCACACTAACAGGTGCAGATATCACTTCGCTCAGCGGCAGCGGAACTACATACAGTCTATCCATAAGTAATGTTACTGCTCAAGGAAACGCAACATTATCCATAACCTCACCTTCTGGCTATACGATCACACCGACCAGCAAGACTGTGCCCCTGAATAAAAAAGCAGATCCGATCAGCGCATCTCTGACCTCGGTTACTGCGGACGGTAATTCAACACAGACAACGACAAAGCTGACATTGACCTTTGATAAGGATATAGCGGGTTTAACGGCCGATCATATCCAATTATCGAATGTCAGCGGCATTGAAAAGGGAGTATTAACAAAAGAAGCGGGAACAGGTATTTACAGCTTACCGATCAGCGGCTTCACTGCTAATGGTACAGTGAGCGTATCAGTCAGCGGTGTCGAGGGTTATAGTATCAACGGTACACAAACGGCCCAGATCTATTATTATAAGGCACCGCAGGCTTCAGCAATGCCAGTGATCCCAACGATCGCTTATCAGAGTGCATTGACAACAGATACCAATAAGAAGCTGAGTGCAGTTGTAAGCAATGCATCTGTATTCAATGAAGCTCTTGATTATGAATGGTACAAGGCCAATGCAGGAGATGTTCCCGGAGAGGGTGTCGGCACAGCGATCGGTTCATCAAATCATGCTGACTATGCATATCCGATGACTGCCGGTGATTATTACTATTATGTAAAGGTAATCGGCAAAGAAGTAGGTAAGACTGCATCAACGGCATACAGCAATCTGATCCATGTGAAGATCAGCGAACCGTTACCTGTTGAAAAGTTCACGATCCATTATGAGATGAATGGGGGAACTGACAGCTTCCCGGACCAGCAGGCAGAACTGAACACGAACGTTACGATTCCAAATACTGTGCCTGAGAAAGAAGGTCATACATTCAAAGGCTGGAAGGTGACAGGCAGTGATGAAATCAAACAGCCGGGTGATACGATCACAAGCGGTACAAAACAAACCATCACATTAACCGCTCAGTGGACAAAAGATGATGTAGCTGTATCATTCAGCAATGTGACAGTGAACGGAACAGCGAATACCACTGCAACGACAAAAGTCACGGTTACTCTCGATAAGGCTGTAGCAGGCTTGACAAAGGATAACTTTACTTTGACTAATGCGACAATCGACAGTATGGATGTCAGCGGAAATGTTTATACCTTGACTATCTCAAATGTCACAACTGAAGGAAACGCAGACCTGACGTTAAGCGTACCGGCAGGATACACGATGACAGCGAATATGAAGACGATCGTTCTGCATAAGGATACGAGAATCAATGTCAACTTCACAGGGCTTAGCGCAGACGGGAATAAAAATCAGAATTCAACAACGGCAATTACAATGAGCTTCGACAAGACAATACCATTAACGATGGATAACATCAGAATCACAGATACCGATGGAACAGGAGCTGTCAAAGGAATGTTGAGTCAGCAGGGAAATGATTATGTACTGACCCTGAATAACATCAAAAAGAGCGGCAAAATCAGAATCGAAATTGTGAAGGTACCTGATGGATATACTTTGAACGGTAATGGAAAGGAAGTAACTGTACTTTATGTCACGGATTCTAAAAAGCCGGAAACAGTGAAGTTCTATGACCAAGTCATTGATAACAAAACAGCTTACACTTTAAAGAGCAATGTATTGAATACCTCCGAGTATGACACAATCATCTATGCGTGGTATGTCTCAGACAGCGCAGAAGATACAGGCAGTAAGGTAAGCAGTGATGAAGCATACAGCATCACATTGAACGATGAGACGAAATATTATACTTTGAAGGTCACCGTCACAGAGGGTGATAACAAAGCAGTGGAATACACAGCCGGAACGCTGAAAGTCACAGCGAATGCTCTTGAAAAGTATACAGTTGATTTTAATCTAAACGGCGGAACGGGCAGCTTACCATCAATCAGTCAGAGTATCGGAACAGATATTGTATTGAATGGAGAAGAGCCGGTGCGTGCAAATTATAAATTCAACGGCTGGAAGGATGCCAAGGGAAACAGCTATGCGAAAAACAGCGTGATCAAGAGTCCGGAAACCGCACAGACTTTAACACTTACCGCACAATGGAAAGCAGAAGAATCAGGAAATACCGGCGGCGGAACAGGCGGCGGAAGCTTTGGCGGAAGCAGTAAGAACGAAGGCTGGAAGGAAGAAAAAGACGGCACGTATTATTATGAAAACGGCAAGCTGGTGACCGGCTTCAAGGAGATCGAGAAGAAAACATACTACTTCAACGATGAAGGAAAGATGGTGAAAGGCTTCAGCGACATCAAGAACAAGACGTATTACTTCGATGAGAAGGGAGTCATGAAGAAAGCGGACTGGTTCAGTGAATCAAGGAAACGCTATTATGCTTATGCGGACGGCGTGATCGCTAAAGGGTGGCTGCCAATTGAAAGTGATTGGTACTACATGAATCCAACGGACGGACATCTGATGAAGGACTGGGTCAGAGACGGCAGTGACTGGTACTTCATGGGACCGGAAGACGGCAAACTGTGGCGTCAGCACTGGGCACCGGATAATAGTGGAAACTGGTATTATGTGGATCTTGACGGTAAGATGATCGTTAACACATGGATACCGAGCCACAGCGGATATTGGTACTACATCGGAAGCGATGGCAAGATGGTAAGCAATGCGATGGTAGAAGGCTGCTGGATCAACAGCCTCGGAATCTATCAAAGCCCGACCTATCAAGGATAAACAAAATAAAAAGGAACAGAGTGATCTGTTCCTCATATGGAGAAGAAGTCGTAACGGATGGATTCTCCACCGGTAAAAGGAGTGATGTTTTCCCCCAAGTTTCATCACTCTCTTTTTTGTTTATATAAATTTAAAAAGTTCACATCATCATAATAATGAAAATTTTGAAGCTTTTATACACATGTATGCTTTTGATGTTAAGTGTTTTATTCTTATATGTTAACATCAGCATACTTATCATACTGCTAGTAATCAAGAACTGACCCTGTTGTATGGTCAATCATGTTAATCCCCATACGATTGAATGAAAAATAAAAGTCCTACTAAGTTGATTACAGACTTTACTCATGAAGTCCGTCTGTAATTTGCTTAAAGAAGTCAGATGTCCATAAGTTCAGCACCATAGCATCATGAATAAAGGGCTTTGCATCTTCCTTAGCAGCCTCAAAATCGATAATTTCAAAACGAGTATAAAGCATTTGCTTAACATCATCTAATGTACAAGCAGCATCCTTTTCTATAAATTCTGACTGAATTAAGCGCTCTCTGAGATGCTTAAGATTTACAGGAGCATTACATTGAAGATAGAAAACATAATCATAAAGGTCTCTGCCTTTAACACGATTTTTCCATGAACGGCAAATAACAGCATGTATCTTACCTGCAAATAACGAAGCCAAATCATAAAGCTTGACTTCATAGGGCATAGGCAGTAATCGGTATTTATGTTCAAAGGCGGCATAATCCGGAGGATTAACATCTACCTCGAATTTGATTTTGATAACTTCATTATTTTGAATCATATCATATATCTTATCTTGAGGATAAAAAAGGAGAATGTGTTCTTTAGTATTGCCTTTCAGAAAAGCAGATCGAATATTAGAATCAAATGTTTTTTCTTTTTCATTAACAGTAACATTTAAACCTAAAGAACGTACTTCATTTTGTAATACAGGAAAATAATCAATCAAAGAAAAATCAGGGTCTTTACTCACTAATGAGAAGTCAAGATCTTCAGAAAATCTATCAAGTCCATAAAAAATTCTTAAGGCTGTTCCTCCATAAAAGGCAGCCTTTTTAAAAAAGCCAGCTCGACTCAACCCGCATAATACTATTTCTTGCATAACTTCTTTCGCAGCATTTTTCTTATCATAAATAGATTCAGCATTATATTTTTTCAGCATTTCATTGATCATTGTGTCCATAATGATTTATTCCTCCTAATTAATTGACAAAGCTTCTGTACATTAGTACAGCGGTATTTTTCAGCTAGCGTCAGAATATCATTCTTGTTTAATTTATTCCATTCCTGATGATCAATTCTTAAATCATCAAATAATAAATTGATCAATTCTTTTTGATTGCAAACTGGTGGTAATTTATAAAGCTGATCACATAACGCTTTTTCAGCTGATGCTATCATACAGTAATAGTCGCCCTCTTGGATAAGATTAACACCTAACGAATATACTTCTGAAGGAACGTCACGATAAGTAAATGTTCCGAATTGATTTTTATAAGTTTTCTTTTTTTTCTTCTCGAATGTAGCCGAGGTGAAGGTATATACTGCTTCCGGAATCAGACCGTGATATGCTAATGCAAATTCAAAGGATAAATAAGAAGGCGCATAAATACTGCCGGCAAGCAGATAACCAGGTGTTGATAGGTCTGTTTCATAAATTCCTTTCACAAGAGGATAATATATGCCGCTTTGAACCATACGTGCTAATTTATTAGCCGGTGAAGAATAATCCTTTAATTCTTCTAATAACATAGCAGTTGTTTTTATCATATTTTCACCTCATAATTTAATTATATGGTATTACCTGGTGAAAATCAAATGATTTTTGTTAATATTGAATGTTTTTACTGTATCGCTTTTAAGAGATTAAAATTTTATAAAATTATGAAGCTGTAAAAAAATATTACTCTGTACACTTTTTCTATCGCAAAAGTAAAAAAGCAATGTTTTTCTTCAAACTGCATTACCTATTTTTTGTACCAACTTATTATTATACATAAGGCTTCTGAAAGGATTATTGATCCTTTTTGGTTATAAATATTAACAAGAGTATTTTAAGGCTAATTTTTTATAAAAATGTAAATAAATAGCGCGAATTGAGAAATCGTATCATAAAGTATACATTATGAGACAGTTTGTTTATGCTCATTATAGGTCGTTTTTTTACATTTGTAAACATATTTTTGACAAATACTGTTAATTTTAAGAACTATTTCGTCTATTTTTCCCTGTCTTATAAAGTATACATTTTGAGACGGCGAGAATTAAGGGGTGTAAAATGAAATCAATTTATATCGAAACCTTTGGACGTTTCGCTGTTTTTATCGACGGGCAGCCTTTATTGTTTAAAAATCTTAAAGCAAAAGAACTCTTGGCCTATCTCATTGATAATGAAGGAGACTTTGTAAGCAATAAAGATATCATCACTACGTTATGGAAGAGCCGCATCAATGATGTGAGTCTTAAACGATCCTTCAGGTATACGCTGCGTCTATTAAGAGACGCTTTTAATGCAGAAGGAATTAATGATTTATTTGATGTAGGTTATGGGGTAGTCAAGATTAATCGCAATCGTATAACCTGTGATTATTATGAATTTATTAAAGGGAATATAGAGGTATATCCATACAAAGACGATTACATGTATGGCTATGAATGGGCTGAGGCAACCCGCAGAAGGATCGAGGAGAGGCAAAGCCGAAGTAAAAGTAATAAGTAAAATAGCTGAACAGGAAATGGTTCAGATTTTTTGTGAGGAAAGAGGAATGGAATTATGGCACAAAGGAAGCAAGAAAGAATAGGGCAAGAAAGGAGAAGAGAGATATGTTAAAGGAAATTATGAAAGCGCTTAAATACGGAATGGCCTTATGTATGGCTGTGAGCTTATCAGCTTATATACCTGAAATAGGAACACAAAAAGTAAAAGCAACGGAAGTAACGGCCAGTGCGGAAGAGAAGTGGAGTGGAACCGTAAGTGCGACACCGCCGAAAAATGATGGAAATACGTATCACATTTATACTGGCGAAGAGCTTGCATGGGTTGCTCAACAGACATATGAGGGAATCAGTTTCGAAGGTAAAACGATATTGCTGGAAGATGATATAAATTTAAACGGGCAGGAATGGATGCCTATAGGGACTTTAGATGTTCCTTTTAAAGGTATATTTGATGGTGCAGGTAAGAATATCCAAGGCTTAATGTCCAGTGGAAAAAAGGTCAATACACAGTTGGCCTCATTATTTGGATACATTGATTCAGCAATTATAAAGAATTTCAAAATTATTGAGCCAAAGATATTCATTGATAAAAAAGTAAGTGATGATGCTGTATCTGCTGCAGTTATAGCAGCATATTCAAAAAATAGCCGCATTGAAAACCTTTGTGTTAAAAATGCATCAGTAACAAATAAAGCAATAAGCAGTTTAGCTAATTCAACAACAGCTGGTTTAATTGCACAAGCTGATAATACAATTGTTTCTAGTATTTCAGTATCAGGAACAATTTCTGGTTATGATCAGATCGGCGGTATATTTGGTCGAGTTGCAGATTCAACAATCCTTAATAGTTTTGTGAGTGGTGCAGTTATTGTGTTGAATAATGGCTTGGCAACTGAATACGCTGATTCAGCAGCGGGAGGATTAACGGGTTCCATTTATAATTCAAAAATTTTGAATTGTTATAGTCAAACAAATATACAAAGTAATGAAGAGAAATTTACGTATAATTTAGGGTTATTAATTGGACGAGCAGTTAAATTGCCTAATGATACTTATTTGCCTTCTTCGACCTTGGATAACGTATATGCAATTGGTGATATAGCAGCAGCGTCCAAGTCTAACTTAGGCGGTTTGATTGGGCAGACTGACTCTGATTCATTAATTACTATTGGTTCGAGATTAAGTGTTTTTTGGCAGCGCAGCGATAATGGCTGGGTTAATGGCGATGCTACGATCTCAATTGAAAACCAAAAAGCTATAGGTCTTGGTGATAAAAGTAATGTGAATATTGATATACCAGGCAGTAATACGAGTGACTTGCAATCTACAATGATGGTAAATAATCTAAATGAAAATCGTAAGAAATATCCTGATTACATCTTGAAAGATTGGCAATATCATACATCAGCTTTTGCTGATTTTGCGATTGATCCGGTTACAGGAATAGATTTATATCCTGTATATAAGGCAGAAGATGGAAGTTATGTATATTATTTGCATAGCAGTAAAGAAAACGAAATTAAGACATCGCTTTTCCCATATGATGCGTTTCGAACAGACAGCATCTCATGGGTTATTAAAAATGATGATGGCAGTGATAATACTACAGGAATTACAGTAGATAATGGTATTATAAATGGCAATCATGCAGCAGTTGGAACGACAGCTCAGTTAATTGTTACATGTGGGTCAATTAGTGAAAGAGTAAAGCTTATTGTCATTAGTGATGATTCAGCAGATAAAATAAAAATTAATTACCCTGGAGAATTACTCACAGGTAATTCAAAGCTCCTAACTGTTACTGCGCGTCCAACTTATGCGGATCGGTCCAATATTAGATGGTATATTGATAATAATCCTGATGGTAAAGAAGAGCTTGTCAGTGAAAATGAAATAGCTGAAATTAATGAGATGACCGGCTTGCTGCTGGCAAAGGGACATGGTAAAGTTAAAATTGTAGCTATCGCAGAAGGTACTTTGATTCGCGATGATTATTTGATTAATATTGAAGATACAGTATGGGACGGCATCTCCAGCAAACAGCCAGAATTAATATCTGGTGTGTATCATATTAGAACAGCTAGTGAATTAAAATGGATAGCTGATAGTACAAACAAAGGTAATACCTTTGAGAATCAGTCAATTGTTTTAGATAAAAATATTGATTTAAATGGTAACAATAGTAGAAATTGGATACCAATAGGCTCGCAGCCAGGTTCTTATTTCGCAGGTAAATTCGATGGTCAAGGAAATACAATTAGTAATCTTTACATTGATGGCTCGCTGTATAGTGATCATGATAACACACTATATGGTTTGTTTGGCTGGCTGAATAATGCGTCAATCAGTAATATTACACTAAACAATTCGGTTATCGTCAATGGTACTTCTGATAGTTATGCCGGGGCATTGGCAGGTCAAGCACAGGATTCTATTATAACCAATACTAGTTCAAAAAATACTGTCATATTATCTGAAGGTCTATCTGGCGGATTGATTGGATATGCTCAATACAATACCATTATTGCTAATAGTTCAGTGCAAAATTTATCGGCCAAGGCTTCAACTGCAGGCGGATTAATTGGTAAAGCTATCGCATATAATGGCATGATAATTAACTCATACACAGAAGGAACAGAAACGTTAATTAACAATGCTTCAACTGTAAATTTAGGAGGACTTGTCGGTATTATAGTAGGATCAGATAATGCTTCACTACCTTCAACAATAGAAACTGCATTTAAAATTTATAATTCTTATTCATCAATGAAAGTTGAAAATAAAGAAATTACAAATCCGTCTAAACCGATATATGTAGGTGGTTTGATAGGTTCAATTAATTCTTATATTGATTTGAATAATGTGTATGCTGATAATTCACTAACTAATGTTTTTAACAGTAATCCGCCAGGAGCTATTGGAGGTTATGCTTCTACTTCCTCGGTGTTTTATACAGAAATAACGAATGTATTTTGGCATCTAGATGCTGTTTTCAATGATTCGAACGGCAGGATCAGTAAAGAAAACATGCGTGCGTTTGGCAGTGGACAAGACACTGTACTCAATGATACAACGCTGGGTAACAAGACGACAAAATTAAACGGTGAATTATTTACAGCGGACAGCAACATTGAAAATTCATTGGTTAATCAACTGAATTTAGGTAAACCAACAGTATCTAATTATCCGGCATTATCATGGAGCAATCAGGAAGGCAGTTCCCCTTATTTTTCTGACAGTGATACATATAAAGTAGTGTTGAAAGATACTTATCTTCAGCTTCATAAGAATGAAACAGCACAGCTTGAAACACAGTTAATACCTTTTATAGCTGGTAAAAACATCGATATAAAGTTTTCTAAAATCAGTGGCAGCGATTCAATCAGTGTTAATGATAACGGTTTAGTGTCAATCAGTGGAAATGCAATTGCCCATCAAGGTGCTGTTATTGAAATGCAGGCATTTGAAAATGGTCAGATGATTTCAAATGATCAGGCTGAAATTATTGTACTCCCTGATGAAACTGCCGCAGAATCAATTATTATCCAGGATTCTGGATTGATAAAAGCAGGCGATACAGTTCAGCTGAAAGCTGTAGTATTACCAACATCAGCAGAGCAAAATGTAAGATGGAGTGTTAAAACTGTGAGTGAGATTGCTTCAGTAAGCTCTTCAGGTCTGCTTACTGCCTATAAGGCTGGAGCTATTACTGTTCGTGCAGAAGCAGGTGGCATCATTGTAGAAAAGCTGATTACTATTCATTCAGGAAACATATGGGATGGCAGTATTGAAGAACCAGATAATGATGGAGTAAGGTATTATATTACAAAGCCGAGCGAATTAGCTTGGGTTGCTGATCAAACAAATGCTGGTTTATATCAAGGCTTTAAAAATAAAGAGATCCTATTGATGAATGATATAAACCTTGGCGGCCACAATTGGATACCAATCGGTAATATATACAATCCATTTAAAGGCACATTCAATGGTAATGGAAAAACAATAAGTAATATGCTGATCAATGACAAAATAAGTGCACAGCAAGATTTAGGTTTATTTGGTAATGCGTTTGGATCAGCTGATAATCCAGTTGTGATAAAAAACTTTAAATTTATCAATCCTGTAATTGATATTCAGCTTACTTTAAATTCAGCTACGTACATGGGCTTATTATGTGGATCAATCGATACTTTTTCAGTCAGTGATGTCGTTATTAGTAATGGTAAGTTAATGATTGATGATTATCGAGAAGGAAATAGTACTGCAGCATTCCTATTTGGACATGCTGGCTATGGTTTTACACTAATAAATATAGAAGCTAAAAATATTGATCTTAAATATGTAACAAACAATAAAGGAACAAAGCAAATTTCTGGTATTTCTCCGCATATTGTCATGCCTGATGGCATTACGTATAATGTTGCATTAACCGGAAAAATTACTATTGATAACAGCAAGGGTTCAGCGACCTTTATTACAGGTGGTTTTTACTCCAATACGAGTATGGGTTCAACACTAGTAGAAATTAGTAATTCATATTTCGATATTGATACTGATTTTTCGGAGCCATTAACTTTTGATCCGGTCGTAAGAAATACACCAAGAGTAACTTGTGATAATGTTTATATTCATAGTGAGCATTTTGGTAAACTAACACCTGTCAAAGATGTAACAGGTGCAATAGAAATAGATGATGAGAAAATAATTGCTTCAGATAAGATAGAAGATTCGCTTGTTAATTTATTAAATGGACATATCAGTAAGATGGATAATAAATACAACTATAATCCATGGTATACCTCAGGTAATGAACCCCCAGGCTTTGCTAGTCCTAATATCACAAGTATTACTGTGAATCCAACCTCTAAAGTGGTTGTACCAGGTGAAACATTGCAATTAGAAAAAGTGATTGTACCTTTTACAGCTCAGGATGTCAAAGTTACATACACGAGCAGTCACCCTGATGTCACGGTTGATAATAACGGGTTAGTAAAAGTTAAGGACACTGCGGTGCCTACATTTGCCGCTGTGATAACAATGACACCATCAGATAATCGATATCCTAAATCTACCTGCCTTTTGATGGTAACACCTAAACCTTTAGATATTAGTGAGATTCAGCTTGAAGCTTTGGATACTGTTTATGTGAACAGTATAGAAAAAGTAAATGCTTATCTAAAACCGGGTGATGCTGATGCTTCATTATTGAATTGGAGTTTAATTAATGATGAAAATACAAATGCTTCAATATCTTCTAAAGGTACTTTATTAACAGGAGATAACAGCGGTACTGTCACAGTCAGAGCATCATCATCAATTAATCCAGAAATTTATGATGAAGTAATTATTCAAATAAAGGATAAAAATATCTCAGACGCATGGGATGGCTCAGTAGAAATGGTAACACCTGTTGAAAATGTAATTCATATTCAAAGACCATCTCAGCTCGCTTATATTGCTAATCAGGTTAATGCAAATTTAAATCATTATGATGGTATTGAAGTTATTTTAGATAATGATTTAGATTTTGGCGGTCGAAACTGGACACCTATTGCTTATGATTCTGATAATTATTTTGGCGGAAATTTCAATGGTAATGGAAAGACAATTAATAACTTTTTGATTTCCAATCTCGAATATAGATTAATTGGATTATTTGGTAGAATAAAAAATTCTGTAATCCATGATTTAAACTTTGAGTCTCCGATAATTAGAGGAAGTACTACAAAAGCGAATAATATTGCAGTAGTAGCTGGTGTAGGTGAGGCGGTTGAATTCCGCAACATTAGTATAAATAATCCATTGATGGATATCGATGATTCAGTAGTTGTTAATAATCAAACAGCAGTATTAACTGCAGGATGTGGAAGCTATGGTGATAAAGGATCAAGGATCATTAATGTAGACATCAATAATATGATAATCAATTATCGCACTCATTCCAGCGGAGTGAAGCAAATTTCAGGTTTAACTTCAAACGTGCCGGATGCTTTACGACTTATTGTAAATTCATCGGTAACTGGCAGAATCAATGTAGTGAATGCAGGTGGTTCAGCAACAGCAATGATAAGTGGATTACTTGCTAATGAAAGCCTCCATTCTACATCACAAAATTTATTTAATTGTTATACAGATATCACCATACAAACTAATATTTCGGCATATATTGGTTCGATAATCGGACGAATTGCTACTAACCGCAGTGATTTTATTCTTAATCAAAATGTATTTGCACACTTTGATTATACTTATCCTACCTATGGAAGTTATTGGACTGTGGTTGAACACACTTCTCCAGAATTTTTTAGACAAGAAAATGTATTTTTTAATGGAACTATAAATGGAGCAGAGGTGGAGTCAACAAATAGAAAGGATGAAATTCATGTAGGTTTTGCACAAGCAACAGCTCCGATATCTGATCCTTCATCAATTGTGCGGAAATTGAATGAAGGTATAAAAGAGCTCCCTGAACTAGAGGGTATTACTTATCGTACATGGCGTCTGAATGGTCTTTATCCTGAGTTAGGTGAGCCATCAACAGTGACGCTAGATCAAAATTCGATAACTATGAAGAGCGGAGAAACGACATCGTTATCTGCCAGAGTGAGTCCAATAAGTATGGGAACCGATTTATATTGGGAATCTGAAAATACAACTATTGCAGCAGTCGATCAATCAGGAAATATTACTGGTAAAACACCGGGTACTACAGTTATAAAGGCTATGTCCAAAGATGGTCAGATAGCTGAGTGTAAGGTTAAGGTAGAAGCAGTAACTACAAGCATCATTTTAGTTATTGAAGGTGAAGACAAGGGTACTGAATTATGCGTTAATGACATACGTACAATAACTGCAGAAATGCAGCCTATTGATGAGCAGCTTACATGGACCAGCAGCAATCCTGAAATCTTGGCTATTATTGAAGATTCAGAAAATAATAAGCAGATTAAAATTCGAGCTTTACAGCATGGACAGGCAACACTTACTGCCGTGTCTGAATCTAAGGTTACTGCAAGTATCAATTTTATAGTTAATAACCCAGTGACTGAATTAAAGATAATAGGCAGTCACGTTATGGATTTGAGCCATACTGAGCAACTATTAGAAGCTAAGGTGAATGATGATGCGACAATTAAGGACGTAAGTTGGTCAATTCAGAAAAAAGTGAATGATGAATTAGTTGAAACAAATGGAGCTCTTATTGATCAGAATGGTAAAGTAACAATTGTAGATACAGCATTTGATGTTTATTATGTTGTAACAGCAGAAGCATTAGATGGCAGCGGGATTAAAACACAATTTGAAATTCATGTCATAGAAGCTACTATTGATAAGCTGCAAATCATATTGCCTGAAGGTAAAACTTTCTTAAGCGGTGAAATTGGTAAATCGATTGAACTTCATACAAAAATAGAGCCGGCGTCAGTTAGTGAAGAAGAAGCTGAACTTATTTATACAAGTTCTATGCCGTCTATATTTATCATAGATAAGGATTTGGACAATAAGCCAATTGTCAAGATAAGTCAACAGGCTAAATTAGGTGATACAGCACAAATAACAGTTACTTCACCTTTAGGCAATGAAATAATGGATACCGTTTGGATCATGATTGAATGGACAAAAATCGAGAGTTTAGAAATTATTGATCGGGATACAGGAAAACCATTGCCAACAGACAATTTTTATTCACTTGGAAAGGGTACAACATTAAAACTAAAGGCAGAACCAACACCATTATCTGCAGCGAATCCAAGCGTAATTTGGTCGGTTCAAAATCTGGAAGCTATGTCAGAACCATTAGCTGTTATAGATGAAAACGGTTATTTAACAGCACTTAAACCAGGTAAAGTTAAAGTAACTGCAACTAGTAAAGAAGATGGTTCAATTAAAGCAGAGGCAGATATTGATATTATCGAAATATATCCAGAAAAAATATACGCTAATGAAGGAAACCAAATTAGTGTTAATGTTGGAATGTCCAGCCTTCAATTGAATATAGGATTTGAACCAGAATCTACAACGAACCGTGGTTTGCATTTCACTTCCAGTGATGAAAGTGTAGCAACAGTTGATTCATCAGGTAAACTGACATTTAAGGGGAAAATTGGTGAAACAATTATTACTGTAACACCAGAAATAAATGAACTCAGCGGTTATCAGGCAGATCCTTTGATCATTGAAGTACAGGTTACAGATAAAAAGATTTATGTAACAGAAATAAATGGTATTCGCACAGCAGCTGGCTCAATCCTTAAAGGTTTGAAGGAAGATGGCAGTGCCATTGAAGGTATGGCTGTCACCGTTAAAGATCAGCTGCAATTATCAGCAATATATGAGCCAGGAAATGCTACGGTTTCAGCTAGCGAGTTTCTATGGTCGTTGAGTAATGCTGACGCTGAAGATGGAGATGTACATGCTGAAATTACATCCACAGGAAGCTTTAAAGCACTTAGTTCTGGTGATGTTATTCTCACAGTTAAAATTAAAGGCGAAAATAACAAAGATATTGAGTATAATCAAACTATTCATATTGATGAGCCTACAGCCCAAAGTATATCATTTAGTAAATCAGCTCTTATTTTAAAACCAGGAACAGATAATGCACAAATTAAGGCAATTGTAGATCCTTCAGACAGAGTTTCACAAAAGGTTAAGTGGTCAAGTAATGATACAAGTGTAACTTTCCTAGACGCTTCAGGACATCAAATAGGCAATGATGAGTATATAGAAGGAATGGTATACATTAAGGTAGGAAGTGAAGCTACCGCAGGAAAACAAATTATTATTACCGCAGAATCTATGGCTGTTAATGCACAAGGTATTCATTGTTCTGCTCAGCTTTCAGCAACAATAGCCTATATTGAGCCAAAAATGATTAGTTTAGCTGAAACATCAACTTTAATAGCGGGTCAGAGTAAAGAATTGAGTGCAGTTGTCTGGGGAGAAACAATTAATGGTGTTCGTTTAAAAGCTACTGATCAGCGTATAAAATGGGAAAGCAGTGATCCATCGATTATAGCAATTAATGAGGCAGGTTTAATGACTGCTTTACAGGCTGGAACAGCAGTTATAACAGCCATTAGTGCTGCTGATGAAAGTATTAAGAAAACATGTACCGTTACTTCAACATCAGCAGCTTTGACACAAATAATATTAGATCAAAGTGAGATATTATTGGTAAAGGGTGAGCAAGCTGAAGTTACAGCAAGTGGAAATGCAGGCAGCCAGCTTGAGAATCCAACTTGGACACTTAGTAATCCTTCAATATTATCAATAGAAGAAAATGGTAATCAAGTTACATTAACGGCTTTAAAGAGTGGAAGCACAATATTAAAAGCAGAAAAAAACGGCACTTATGCTGAATGTGTTATCAGAGTAGTTCTGGATGAAGTACTTGTAGAAAGCATTTTATTACATGGTCCAGAAGCTTCATTGGAACCTGGCAACGAAGCATTGATAACTGCAGAAGTAAACGGGGTTGATGGAAAAGAAGCTAGTAATAAAGTATTGCGTTGGACTAGTTCAGACCCAGACAGTGTCAGAATCATAGAAGAAGAAGCTTCTATTGGCAGAATCAAAGTTATAAAAAAAGGTGGAAATGTCAAAATAACAGATCGGAAGAG
>OHAS01000693.1_pt1 | contig 28335 bp, 23 predicted proteins | sample 1577131 | NCBI WGS metagenome assembly OHAS01 (sample SAMEA3541566, study PRJEB24748) | human gut metagenome | biome: human gut; feature: human-associated habitat; material: faeces | place: China | collected 2012 | reverse complement strand
GCCACCGGCCAGCCGGCATCCCCGAACATCTCGGCAAACCGGGATTTGACGAGGATGCCAAGAAACTCGAGTCGCTTTTTCGCACAAGCGATTTGTCGGTCAATGCCTCTAAGCTGTGACACAACTACATTTTGGGATGAAAGAGCGAGAACAGGAATAGTAATGGATTTCAAGGTCTTCGAAGTTATCCTAGTAATCGTAGCGCCCTGAGCCTGAGACGCCAGAATCGGCGCTTTATATTGCAATGCCAGCGAAATATACTCCTTGTTCCATTGATCCGTATCGATGCCGGTTATCGAAACAATATCCTGGCTGGTGCACATAGGAACAGCATTAATGGCAACCTTACCAACACCGACCCGGATGCCAACCATAATCGAACCTGCTGGTACGATTTTTGTAGCGCTCTTCGCCACCGCCTCCTCCGTTATCATCTTCACCGCATTGGATTCGTCCAGTAGCCCTCCATTAAGCGCTGTTGTCCCGATCCATGGAATCGTTCCGGTAAAAAACTCTGGGTGTTTACTCGATGGCGTTCCGCCGGCCTGAGTATTTCCAAGATCCCCAAGCCGCACCCATTCCCCGTCAAATCGAGGTTTATAGTCCAGCAGCAGATCGAGAAGCTGCAGATGCTTTACGACAGCTTGGCTCAGGAGTATTTCTCCTAAAGCGAACCTGACCCGAACTGTGGGAACCTCCTGTTATCAATAGTGATAGGAGGTTCCCATGTTTTATGAGAGTGCCGCGGTGCGTGAGGTCGAGCGCGAGATGTCTGCGTTTTTGGACGGTTCGCAAATGAAGAGGCTGCATGAGTGCCTGTCTAGGGTGATGGGCGTCAAGGATCTGGAATCACCGGACAACATGGCTCTGCTGCAAGACTTCCTGAACGCAAAGACCGTCGAGGGGTGCTCCCCGCGCACCATCCAGTATTACTCGATAACGCTCGGCCATTTCGTAGGCTTCCTCAAAACCCCGCTGCACGCCGTCGGAACCGCTGAAGTTAGACACTACCTCGCATCCCGAGGGGAGTCGGGGGCCGTGAGCAACGTGACGCTCGACAACATTCGCCGCATCATATCGAGCTTCTTCTCATGGCTCGAGGAAGAGGAGGTCATCTACAAGAGCCCGGTGCGCCGCATCAAGAAGATACGCTCCGTGATGGCGGTGAAGCCCGTCATCAGCGACGAGGAGATGGAGGTCATCAGGGACTCGTGCGAGAACCTGCGGGACAGGGCGGTCATCGACCTGCTGGCCTCGACGGGCATGAGGGTCGGCGAGCTCGTGAGGCTCAAGCGCGAGGATATCGACTTCGAGAAGCGGGAGTGCGTCGTCCACGGCAAGGGCAACAAGCAGAGGAGGGTCTATTTCGATGCGAAGGCGAAGATCCATCTTCAAAACTACCTCAAGCTTCGCTCCGACCAGGACCCATCTCTCTTCGTTTCCCTTAAGGCGCCGTTCAAGCCCCTCAATATCAGCGGGGTCGAATCGAGGCTGAGGGAGATAGGCCGCGAGGCGGCGGGGCTGCGGCTTCACCCCCACAAGTTCAGGCGTACCATGGCTACGAGGGCGATCGACAAGGGGATGCCCATCGAGCAGGTTCAGGTCTTGCTGGGGCACAGCAAGATCGACACCACCCTCTGCTATGCCATGGTTGACCAGCAGAATGTAAAGCGATCGCATTCCAAATATATAGGCTAGCCGCCCGCCAAACTGCTACCCTTAATTAAGCGAAGGCTATTAGCGGGCGATTGGGAGTGGAGGATATGGGAAGGCGACTTGAGTACGTCCCCTTGAGCACGAATGCGCTCATGAGGCATCTCCGGGCTCGGGGCGTGAGTATAAAGGGATCTTCCGCCAAGAGGAAGCTTCAAAACGTCGGGTATTATCATGGCTACAAGGGCTACCGCTTTGCCCGCGAGCGACGCAACCCCTTGCCTCTCACTGATTTCGACCAGGTCTTGAACCTCTATGCTTTCGACATGGAGCTCAAGACTCTCTTCTATTCAAGGATCATGCAGGTCGAGACCTCGCTCAAGAGCTGCATCCTCGATGTAATATGCGCCTATCTGGCAAAAAGGGGACGACGGGCCACTTTTGAAGTTGTGTGCTCGGAGTGTCTGACGGGTGCGGGGGCTAAAGATCAGTATCGCGAGCTTTCCTATCTGGCGCAAAAGGTGGCGAGGCAGAGCGCACGGGAGGGTGAGCCGGTGATCAGGCACTTTACCGACCAGTCGAGAGGGGTTCCCATCTGGGCACTCATGGAAACTTTGACCTTGGGAGAGTTCAGCACCATCTACTTCTGTCTTACTGATGAGTTGAAGGATGAGGTTTACGACCGCTTGGGTATGCCTAGGCGTAGCCGCACCCACGATGCTCAAAAGAAGGATAAGACGGACCTACTTCTGGCGCTGCTAAGGGTGCTGGCGAGCCTGCGCAACAGCGTCGCTCATAACAACGTTATCCTCGATGCACGGTTCCTCATCCGAAACGCCCCGAACAAGTACGTAAGGGAGTATCTGGGACGGGAGTTCGGTATCGACCCGGTGCCCTTCTCCCGGATCGCCGACTGTATGCTGCTGGTTGTTTTCTTCACCTCCGCCCTGGGTTATTCGAAGATCGAGAGAAAGAGGTTCGTAGCCGAGTACGAGAAAATCCTCGACGATTTCTACGTGAACAAGCTGCCGTCCGAAATCTATCAGCAGATGATTGGAAAGTCCGACAACCTTAAAATCAAGGCGGCGCTTGCTTATATTGCGAAGAGGTAGCCATGGCGTCATGGCTGGCCTTACTAATGGTACAATCTGAAACGAAATGAGATGCGCCGGCTTATGGCTGGCATATCTGGGCACCTGATACGTTGGGTGCCCCTTTTGTTTTGACCTCCCTCGCCTTCGTTTAAAGCAATCGATGTGACTTGGCAGCTAAACCCCGATTTGTCGACCTCGGCGGCGAAGGAAAGGAAACGATCTTGAAGCTCCATTGGGGGCACTGGGACCTCGATTGCTGACAGCTCTCTCGAATTGATATTCGCCTGATGCACAGCGCCCTTTGCAATTGAACGCAACATCGCCTTTGTTGTCGGCAAGTTCATATACGTCGCAAGGAAATCTGGCCTTACTCTATCCCCTAGCCGCACCCTGATAATGTATCCAGCAATTACCATCGGTTCCCGTTCATGAAAGACGACCGTCTTGCCAACTTTTTCTCGGCTGTTGGTCCTATTAAACAGGAGGTCGCCATCGACAACCCGGCATTTCTCAAGCTCCGGGCCGTTGAGATCGATACGCTTCACATCGTCAAGATCAAGCCTGCCGTCATCGGTCATGTTGTTCATTCGCAGATAGACATATTCTCCACAGTCGGAAGCTTTTTTACTGGTTCCGTAGCGGACGTCGACAGCAAGACTTCCCACTGTCGCCACCGGCCAGCCGGCATCCCCGAACATCTCGGCAAACCGGGATTTGACGAGGACATCAAGCTTCGAAAGCGTCTCTTCTCCTTCTTTGATTTCCGTCTCAAGCGCAATAAGGGAGCGAACTCTGGACCGCTGGACTTCCAGAGATGGCAGAGGGACAGAGATCTGGCACAATCCATCATATTTCAGGTTGTTTCGAACCGTTCCGATCGAATTAAACTCAACTTGCTTCAGTCCAGGCCTGCTTTTCAGATACCGAAGAAGGTATGACGAATCGATGCGACTGGTATCTACGGCAAAAACGATGTACAGAGGGCTGACAACAACCTCGTCGGCAATATCTTGCAACGCAATAGAACCAACATTGATACGCGACGGATTGTATGCAAGTTGATTTCTTTCAACCAGCTTATATGTTCTCAATTCTTTACTAAAGACCTCTTTAGTAAAGAATTCGGTCGACAAGACAAAGCCTTGCGAGTTCGTAACGCTACAAACCGTAGCGCATCGCCCGTCCTTGTTCTTTTTTGAGATGCAGCTTGTCAGCTCTCCAAGCCGCACCCATTCCCCGTCAAATCGGGGTTTAGCTGCCATTAGAACTCACCGCCCAACAGCTTCTTAAGCTCTGCAAGGCTAGCGGTCATTTGGGCATTGAGATCCTCGAGATCGGCCAAAATCTCCTCGGTAGGCGGATACTCGATACGCTCGTACTCAGTCTTGGTGTACTTGTTAAAGCTGAAGTCATATTCGTTATCGACGATCTCCTGTTTCGGCACGAGGAAGCTCTTCTCCGTGCGTTCACGGTCCGCCTCCGCATCAAGACTTGCCCAGCGCTCAAGAATATCAGGGATATCGTTGTGTTTCTCGTCCAGATCGCGCTTGTCATCCAGCGTGAAGCCGTCCCCCTCCATGTTATAGAGCCATACGTTATCGGTTCCACCGGCATTGGTTTTTGTAAACACGAGGATTGCCGTGCTCACGCCTGAATAGGGCTTGAACACGCCGCTGGGCATATAGATGATTGCTTCGAGTTTTTGATCCTCAACCAACTGCTTGCGCAATTCGCGATACGCCTTTGAATTAGAGCGGAAAAGCACTCCATTGGGAACGATGCACGCGCATCGCCCTCCTACTTTAAGCATGCGCAGGAACAGGGCGACAAAGAGAAGCTCCGTCTGCTTTGTCTCGACGATGGCACGGAGCCCCTTATCGATATCTTCGACATCAACCGATCCCGTGAAGGGAGGGTTCGCAAGGATTACGTCGAACTTAGAGCTGATGCTGTTCTTTTGAGAAACACTGTCCAGATAGCGAACATCGGGCGCATCGACTCCATGGAGCATGAGATTCATCGCGCTGATGCGAAGCATCGTTTGATCCATCTCAAAACCACTGAACTGAGGATTGCCATCGGCACCCGTAAAGCAGTCCCATTGCTCGGCGCTCATATCATCGCCGTAGCCATCACGAATATGCTCTGCAGACGAAATCAGAAAGCCTGCTGTTCCACATGCCGGGTCGCACACAAGCTCGCCAGGCTTAGGATCTACCATCTTAACCATCATGTCGCGTATATGCTTTGGAGTGCGAAACTGGCCATTGGTGCCAGCCGTACTCAGCTTTGACAGCATATACTCGTACAAATCTCCAAGATCTCCGATATGCTCGTCAAAATCCGCCAGGAGCTCTTCGACTCCCGTAACCGCCTTCTCAAGAAGAGAAGGCTTCCCAGCGGGGAAGCCGAAAGTAGCATTCTCCATCGCCTTAGAGAATGCGGAGTTATCCCCCATTGTCTTGATAAAGGGGAACGCAAAGCGATCGATAATTCGATACATGTCTTCAGCCCGTTTGTCTTTAAACGAACTCCAACGAATGTCCTTGCCAGGGATTTCTTCCCCTCGATCATTCACATAAGTTTTTGGAAACAGATGGTTCTGCTCGATTCCGAGCATGGTTTCCAAGCGCTCTGCCTCAAGCTCTTTCTCGTCCAACGAACGCATAAACATGAGGTAGGTAAGGTTACTGATGACATCAAGAGGATTGGTGATTCCACCTTCCCACATCTTTTGCCAGATAGCGTCAACCTTATTCTTAGTTGCTCCGGTAATCATGAGAAGGCCCTTCGATAATCCTGTAACGACTAAATGCCGGCAACCCAACAAATCCCTGCGGCTGGCAGAGAACCTGGATGCCGGCAATCCCGAAAAATAGTAAAACTATAAAGCATAACAGGCCAATAGCCCACTTAAATCAGGCAAAGAGAAGATATGACTCGATAAGCGCCCGAGCAACATGCAAGCCGTTGACAGTCACCCTTTCTTTAAAAGCAAGCGGCTATTAGCGGGTATCTTTTATCGCGCTCAAGCATTGCAACTCACTTGACGAAGCATCAGGCCCGTCATACCTTTGACCCAAGAAGCACGTTGGTTCTGAGTGTGGGAAGCCTCGTTCGAACAAAGGAGCATACCGTGTCCATACCGAAATATGACGACCTGTATGAAGCCGTTTTGACATTTCTTTCCGATGGCAACGAGCACTCTTCCAACGAAATGACCGGGCCGATTGCAGATGTATTCAACCTCACCCCAGAAGAGCGCTCCGAACAGCTTCCAAGCCAGCGACAAACCACCATAGCCAATCGTATCGGCTGGGCCCGCACCTACCTAAAGAAGGCGGGACTTATCTCTAGTCCCAGACGCGGCGTTTTTGTTATCACCGATTTGGGCACTGCGGCGCTGGCATCAGGTGCAAAGATAGACAATTCCTACCTCAACCAATTTGACTCATTCAAGCTTTTCAGTGACAGGTCGTTCGATCATTCCGATAAGACTCAGACGCACAGCGCGTCGCCAAGCACCGGCAGCGCATCGGAGTCGACCCCCGACGAGACTCTTGGCAAAGCTCTGCAACTCATAAACAAGCAATTGGCTGATGACCTTTTGGATGAAATAATGAAGCTATCAGACAAAGCGTTTGAACGCTTTGTCTTGGATCTCATGAACGCCATGGGCTATGGGGCAGTAGACGGCGCGACGGAACAAACACCTTACTCTGGCGATGAAGGCATTGATGGCATCATCATGGAAGACAAGCTTGGCTTCAATCTGATATACGTCCAGGCAAAACATTACTCGCCTGATCATTCCGTTGGAAGACCGGAGATACAAGCATTTGTTGGCGCGATCGCGGGGCGAAATGGCAAAGGTCTATTTGTCACAACGTCGAAGTTCAGCAAGCCCGCGTGCGATTACGCAAACCATCAGCATATTGTGCTGATTGACGGCGAGAAGCTCACTCAGCTTATGATTGAGCACGGGTTTGGCGTATCAACGCGCAAGGTCTACAAGGTTCAGTCTATCGACACGGATCTGTTTAATAGCTATTGCGACATCTAGAAGGTTTGTGGCGGGGACAGTTTAGTTGAGCGTGACCTTGCCGCGCAGGATTTCGCACTTCTCAAGTTCCTTCGCAAAGGCCTCCGCAGGCAGTATGTAAACCTTGCGGTCAGAATAGCTGCTGCTGATCCGATTGTTTAGCAGATAGCACATATCGAACTGAACAGAGCATTGGCTATCCACATCATGGGACCAGATTGTGTCCGCCGACAGACCCATATGCCCAACGGAGACCCTGCCGTGCGTTTTGGTAACCTCCACGCCACCCGTGGGTCGATAGAGGCTCTCGCCAGTCTCCACTCCTGCGGCATCGAGGTACGCCCTGATCGTGGCCCCATCAAAACCAGACACCGCCATGGAATCCGCGATGGCCCCCACTGCTTCGCCCTCCCAGCGCTTCCACGTGGCGGCAGTCATGCGGGTGACGGCAGAGAAATAGCTTGAAGCATTCGAAACGATCATCAAAACCCTGCCGTTAGCGATCTTGACACGGTGAACGTCCCAACAAAACAAGGGATCGGGACAGGTTCCGTACGGCGGCTGCTTGAGTTTGAGAAACTTCTGAAGCGGAATGGTGATGCCAAGTTCCATGCGAGACCTCCTGTTAGCGCGCGTGCTGCACAACAGAGTAATCGAGACTGCCGTCCCTATTCGCGCTCATGCCAAAATACCTCATCACGAATGTACTCGCACAAATGAGGAATGCAGCAACGGACCAGCCCGTACCCCGCCGCTTCGATAACGCGCTCGCGAATGAGACTTGCGCGATACTTGTGGACCCAACTGTCCGTTCGCTCCACGCGCGCTCCAATATCCGCAACGCGCGTCACGCCCTCGTTATCCCTCGCCATTGCCTCGAGAAACAGGCGCTGCGGGGAACGCAGCCCGTAATACGTGGGCGCGCAGACCGCCTCGTAGAACGCATGGAGCGCATCGCGAACGCCCGCATCCACATCGACGGAATCAATCGCTTTTGACCCTCTCCGGTCTGCCGAGCGCCACATATGGTAGCCAATAAGCTGAATCATGTACGGATGCCCCCCGGCAGCCTTAGCGGCCCGCAGTGCCAGCTCGTCATCGATTGCCTTTCCCGAACTTTCAACCACATCGACGTATGCGTCGCGCGTTTCTACCAGCGGAACCTCGGCAAGCGTATGCCGCTCGGCGCGCTGCAGAAACGTACTGACCTTGTTGTTGAGAATATCGTCCACAAGCGACGGAAGCCCCGCAAAGACAAACGCGATGCCCTTCTTTTGGGCGTCCGGCAAGCCTGTTTGGTCCTGATCCGCCTGCACATGCTGAAAGGTTTCCGCAAGCGCAACAACGTCCCCCATCGAAACGCCCTGGGTCTCGTCGATCGCAATGAGCACGCCCTTGCCGCGCGGCATCTTTTCCAGGCGCTCGGTCACGGCATCCCTAAGCGTGCGGGCATCAACCGGGGGCGTCTCGAGCGTCATGCCGCCAAACGTCGCCGTCGCCAAACCGGCGACCCCTACGGAAGGAGCGATGCTCACCTCTCTCATCCGCATGCCCCTGGGCCTAATGGCACGCACCAAGCGATCGCACATTCCCACCGAAGCGTTATCGGCAACAACAAACCAACCCTCGCGCTCTGCAATGGAGCGGATCTCTGAAAGCATGACGGTTTTGCCAAACCCGCGCTGGCCCGTGATGAGCATAAGGCGGCCCGGGGCTCCAGCACCGTCCGCAAGCCCCGACTCAAATCCATCGAGCACGTCTTGCCTGCCAATAAGCACGGGCGGAACCTTGCCCGCAGTTGGTTTAAAAGGATTAGGGGTTTTGGCCATATCGATCACCCATCAATGTGTAAACTGCACTTTACACTACCTTATACCAACTTATACCGTTTTCTACCCTCGAGCAAATGATATGCTGCTCTCAATGGAGAGCCTCTGGACCCCAACAATCCTTCTCCTTTTCGGCACCACGCATTGCGCCGCAGGCGTACCTTCATGGGAATGCGTACAGATATGTTCGCCCTAAGGCAACGATCAATCACGACCCATTCTCCAATAAAGGAACTGCAGGTCAAACCGGCGTTTTATGTGAAGTCGTCTTAATGATCTCCATCGCTAATCCCACGAAAAGAGCATGCTGAGACATCAAAAATCGGGGCCGTCGCACACGCGATAACCCCGATAAGACAAGCTCATCCGGCAGACGTTAGTGCACTTCTCTACAGACCGTTCGCCACAACGCCCGCCTCCGCCTGCTCTGAAGTAAAGCCGTCGAATACAAGCTGATCAACAAGCTGGCTATGAGAAAACGCCATGGTATCCAAGTACGATTTCGCTTTCTTTGTAGCCTGTTCTGTCCAGTCTGCCCCAACGTTTGCGGCGGCGTTGTCAGAATCCTCCACGGCAAAGCCATCAAATTGAAGTTGCGAAGATAAACCCGTTTGGGAGAAGGGCATAGTGGAAAGGTATTGCTTTGCCTTAAGCAATGCCTGTTCACCCCAATCCGCACCACAATTGTCGGCAGCAAAAACAGCATCTTCCGTTGAGAACTGCTCATACTCGAGCTGCTTTACCAAACCATCATGGGAAAGGGGCATGGTGGAAAGGTATGTAAGCGCCTTCTCATAGGCCTGCTCCTGCGACGGAGTCATACCTTCTGGCTTTTTGTTCTCACTCGACTCTCCGCCACCGTTTGCATCTTCTTTGCTTTCGATGGGCGCAGACCCATCACCAGTCGAAGATTCAGAAGAACAGCCTGCCATGCCTCCAAAAGCCAAAATCGACCCAAGCGCAACCGCAGCAGCAATCGAACCACTCTTAACCATTGCAGTCTCCTTCCACTTACAACACAACTGCAGCTAAGCTAGAGCGTACACGTGAATAATTTAGAGTCAATTAATTTGTTCCTTTTTAAGCAGTATTATCGCCAAGCGGCAGCTTTTCCATTTCCCATAATGCATGGCTCGCCTCCCGCAGCGATGTCTACCAGATAACCCCATTGTGATCGCAGGCAAAAACGAAACTTAAAAGTGATTTCTAACCCCCATCGGGAGTCACCATCACTTCGCCGCGCGGAGCCGTTCCTTCATGGTGGACGAGATACGGCGGCTTTCAATCGCCTTCTGGATAGCCTTGCGACGGGTCCATTCGTCCAAAAGCGCAGCGTCACCCTTGCGCTGCAGATACGGCAACGCAGCGGATTCCTGCTTGGCCATGGCTTCGGCAAAGTACCACGCGCGCATCATGTCCACGTAGTAGACATCGTCCTTAGAGGCAGGCAGGCCGTCCGCGTCCGTCTGCGGCATGCGGACGGCGGCGACCATATCGAGAAACCGCGGGTCAAATAACTCGTCCAAAAACAAACGCATGAGCACACCGATGCCAAACCGGATGGTGTAGCAGCGGTCAGAAGCGAGCCATGCCTCAACCTGCTCAAGCGTGCGCAAGGGATCTTTTGCAAGTACCTTCACCGGTAGCTGGTCGCACGTTGCCCAGTTGTCCACATGGGGCAAGAAGCGGTTGTACAGCTTGAGCGCGCGGCCATAATCGCGCTCTTGACCAATAGCGAAGGCATGCACCTGGTTCTCTTCAAACAAGCGATGCGGCAGGGCGCGCAAAAACGTCGCGGCATCATCGCGGCGAACGAGTCCCTTGGCGATTGCACGTAGGGCGGGCGTGCGCACGCCGACCATGCGCTTAGGGTCCACCGTGGGCGTGAGCTTTGCCATGAAGTCCCTGTATGCGGGATCGATCTGTTCGCTCAAGCTGCGTGCGACGAATTCGCAGGCGGAGTCATCGCCAAAACCGGGCAGCTCGCGGCAGAGCACGTCCTCAAGCGGTCCGGTCGCCGCCTTGGCCAGCAACTCATCTTTGCGCTCACGCGGCAGCTTCTTGAATAGGGCCTCCGCGCTCATGGCACGTTGCTTGGAGTAGAAACGTGCCTGCGCCACCAGGCTCACCGGTGCGTGCGACTTGGTGTACTTGGCGCCACGCCCGGCTTGATGGGCCGCAACGCGCGCCGCGACATCAACCGCATAGCCGGTGTAGAGGCTGCCGTCACCGCAGCGCAACACGTAGAGGTAATGTTCAAACGGCGAGGCCACATGCGCTCCCTTCTCCAAGCAATAACTACTCTTCCGGTGTCACAGGCCCATGCAATCAAAGCCAAAAGCAAACACCTTCGCCTACCATCATCAGGCTTCTCGCCCAGCCCAGTCAAACTATGGCCCAACGCCTTAGCTGCTAGCTAAGGTTCAGATACGCCTTTGAACTATACTTTTACAGGATAATCTTTGCATTCCACACTTTTGGAGAGCCCCATGACAATGAATGCTTCTGCACAGTCGCTCGTCGCGCTCATAACGGGGGCGAACCTTCGATTTGTCATCCCCGTTTACCAGCGCCCCTATAGCTGGGATGAAGAGCAGTGTCTCCAACTCTGGGATGACGTAAGATCCGTGGGAGAAAACAAAGAAGATAGGCATTTCACTGGGTCTGTCGTATGGGTCCAAGACGGCGTAATGGATGCCTCCGGCATAACCCCGCTCCTCCTAATTGACGGACAGCAGCGCATGACAACGCTAGCGCTCATGATCGCCGCGCTCGCCGACTACTCCCGCAGCCATCCAGGCAGGCAGCTTACTTTCAGCCATCGAGAAATTACGTCACGAGGTTATTTGATCGACGAGTTCAGAACGGGCGAAAGCAGGTACAAGCTGACCCTCTCGCAAGGAGATAGAGAAACGTTGGCGAGCCTGCTTGAAAACCTTATTGATCAAGACGCAAAGATAGTAAAGTCCTCGCCCAGAATAATCGACAACTACAATCTCTTCCGTAGGAAGATTGAAGCCATGGAAAACCCCAGCGTTATCTGGGACGGCATTCAACGGCTTGACGTAGTCAGCATTTCGTTAGACGCAGGAAAAGATAATCCTCAACTTATATTCGAATCTATGAACTCAACGGGGAAAGACCTATCGAGCACCGACTTGATTAGAAACTATGTATTGATGGGGCTTCCTCGAGCAGAACAAGAAAAGCTATATGCCAATCACTGGCGCGCCATTGAGGACTCCCTGGGCGCAAATTCCTATGAGACACTGTTCGACAACTTCATGCGCGATTACCTTCGGTGTCTCTATGCCCCCCGCCACGTAAACAAACGCGAGGTCTACTCATCGTTCAAGAAACACGTCATCGAGAACGGTTACAACAAGAACGGGCGCATCACCGACCTTCTTAAGCAGCTTGAAGCCAACGCCAGCTATTATTCATGCATAACAAGCGGGAAAGAACCAAATGCGCAGCTAAGGCGCTCTTTGGATAACATTGCCGCGCTCCAAGCAGACATGGCAAATCCCCTGCTGCTCTTTCTCTACAACAAATACGCCGACGGTCATCTTCCTATCGAAGACTTCATTCGTATAGCGAACCTCATAGAAAGCTATATTCTTCGCCGCGGCGTTGCAGGCGTGCCGGCAAACTCCCTTGAATCAGCTTTTAGCAAAATCATCGTTACTCTCAATAGCCTGCAAGAAGGCGACAGCTATCTTGATTCGTTTGAAGCGTGCCTCGCGCTCGAGGCTGGAACAACCCGCCGGTTCCCCACAAATGAAGAATTTAGCAATGCTCTTCTTACGCGCGATTGCTATCACTTCCGCCGTTGCTTCTTCCTGCTTCGGGAACTCGAACGCATGCACCATCCAAAGGATAGCTGGGAGCTCGACCAGTCAATCTATACCATTGAACATGTAATGCCTCAAAACGCCCTCGCCCATGCCGAATGGCGTGATGCTCTTTCTCAAGACGAGGAGAATGAGTTCGAGAGCATTTGCAACAACCTTGGCAATCTCACGCTTACCGCATACAACTCCGAGCTCTCAGACGGCACGTTTGAAGAGAAGCAGGCGCGAATAGTGGGAGGATACGACAAAGAGTGCCTCGTCATCTCCAAGCCCATTGCCGAAGCATCCACTTGGACCCCAGCAGCCATCGCGAGCCGTTGCAAGATGCTCGCAAAAGACGCACTGGATCGGTGGCCCTTTCCTTCCATTGACGTTCAAAAGGCAGCATCGCTTTGCCAATCTGAAACCACGCCATCAACAAATAGACAGTTCACGCTTAGATCCCTCACAAAAAATGGCCTACTCAAAGAAGGGGAAGTGCTCCTATCCGCCATTGACGGCGTTGACGCACGCGCAACGGTCTCTGATAAAGGGCTTATCCAACTTCAGAACGGCGAGGAATTCTCAAGCCCGTCCGCCGCGGCAAACAGAGTGGTCGAGCTGAGCGGCCAAAGCATAGGGACAAAAAGCGGCTGGAAATTCTGGAAGACCGAAGGCGGAGAGACGCTCGCTGAGATAAGAAGCGCACACTTGAAAGCATACGCCACCGCTAGCCGACCAGAGTTTCTCTCTGAATGGTGGAGCGGCTTCTTCGAATTCTGCGCAGAGGTCCCTGGTTTTGCCGAAGCATTCGGCAGCCCATATAGCAGGGCAAGCAAGATAGGTTCTGCAGCATCATTTGGAGTGGGAGATTCCAGAGTTAGCCTTACCGCTCTTGTTGGAAGGCGGGACCATTATTGCGGCGTTGAACTCTACTTCAACAATCGGGACGCCTATGAGAAGTTCTTTGTCCATAAAGACGAACTGAACGCCGGCATTTTTTCTTCTTTGCAGCCCAATCTGCTGTGGAATTCTCTAGATGAGGATAAGAAAAGCCGCACCGTTAGCATTAAGTACCAAGCAGACTTTGAGGAGGAAAGCTGGGAAACGCTCTACGGAAAAATCGCGCAAACACTTCTGATCATGCGCGCTGGATTCCAGAGCGTAATCCAATAAGATCTACCGGTAATCAAAGAGTGCTCCTACTCAGCATCAAGCATCAAAAGTGATTCATAAAACAATTGTGACCCCCGACTTCAATTGGGGGTCTTTTTATGTCCGGACGAAAGTTTAGTATAGCCACAATGAAATAGAACACAGGTTCGATACATCAACAAGAAGGGAGCAACCAGCCGCCATCATCGTCCACATAACCCTCGTCTGCAGCGATCAACCTCCCAGAACCACCTGCTCGAGCACCGGAAAGAACAGACAGCCATGAATCATCCAACCAGTCCTAGCCCCCTTGAGAAAACCGCGAGCATCGCAGCCGGCGAACAGCAAGCTGGCGACTCGGCCCTGAACGACGAATCGATCTGCCCCAACGTCCACGATGTCCTTGCGCAAGCGCGCCCATCTGTCACGCGAGCCGTGAACAGCGCCATGGTGAACGCCTATTGGGAGATTGGGCGGCAGATTAACGAGACGATTGGCGAGCGCGCCGAATATGGCAAGCATCTGCTCTCATACCTCTCCAAGCGTTTGACAGATGATTTTGGCAAGGGTTTTACCGTTGCCAGCCTGCGTAACATGCGCCAGTTCTACCAGGTATTCCCCATTCGCTACGCGCTGCGTAGCGAATTGAGTTGGTTGCAAAGGACTTACGCAACGCAACCTGCGTGCCATGCGCCAGTTTTACCTTACGTTTCCAATTCGGCACACACTGCGCGCCGAATTGAACTGGTCCCACTGCCGCCTGCTTATGCGCGTGGACAGCGAGCAACGGCGCCTGTGGTATATGGACGAAGCTGCGGACGCCGGGCGTTGCAAACCGCGCGACGGTCCAAGCCAAACAGGATCGATGCCCAACTGACAGCCCCAGCCACGCGTAGCCCTTAGACTAATCGCCCTTTTCCTTGTTATCGTCCTCGTGCGCAGCAAATTCCTCCCCGGTTAGCTCGGGAGCGCGCTCGATCATGAGGCCGATTAAGGCTGCAAGGTATTCAAGCCCCATCTTGTAGCTGGTGTCCTCAGAAGGGGAAACGGCGATGTACGGCTCCTCTTGCTGGCCGAGCTCAAAATAACTCTCGAGCTCCGCGAGCTCTGCCACAAGCTTTGCGCGGGCCCTAATGAGCTCACTATAAGGAGCATCCTCAAATTGAGCGATATAAGACTCGGGCGAAACCATCATGGCTACTCCCCTACAAAGAAGTTGATTATCACAGCGGCGACTACAAACAGCAGAATGGCAACCACTAGCGCGCCGCCGGGAGTATCGACTCCGCCATAGCTGCCGGCTCCCTTGGCGCGCCTTCGATTTGCGGACGAGGAATCTGCGGCGTTGCGAGCATCATCCAGCTCCTGCATAAGACGCTCTTCCTCGTCCATCCACATAACCCCAAAAGAGCGACGGCCGATCTCCTCGCCCAGGCTCCGCTTCTCGTCCATGCGCGCTCCGTCCCCGCCATCGGCCGACCGATAGGCCAAACTGGAAACCTAGCTGGTCCATTGAGTCTATGCTACCCAATCTGCATGTTGCCGGAGCTTATCGATAAGCTTGCGGTAGATGCGCTCGCGAATCCAAGGCTCGTTCGAAAGGGCGATGGCGTCTTCCATAGGCACCCAGCGCACCGCGGAATTCTCGTCCGCACAAATGCGCAAAGGCTCCGCCGGGTCCGCAACCGCCAGATAGGTAACGTTGAGATGGGTATGCGAGCTTACGTAGCGCCCGCGCTTCTCATGACCGGCGACGGGAAGGACCTCGAGCGAGAAGATGGCGCCGGGCCCGCACTCAATCAGGCACGCGCCCGTAACGCCCGTCTCTTCCCGCAGCTCGCGAAGGGCGACGGCTGCAAGGTCGCGCTCGCCGTCCGCATGGCCCCCGATCCAGCTCCATGAGTTATAGATGTTGTGGTAAACCAGCAGAGTTTGGCGAGCCGTCGGGTCAACGGTCCAGATGGAACACGTCATGTGGGCGGGAGCCGTGCGCTCGAAGCACGTGGAGCCGCAGTCGAGCGCACGCAGCATCACATGACGGTCCGCCTCCTCCTGCGCGTTGAAAGGCGTGTAAAGCTCGATTTCCTCGCGCAGGTCCATAACGGGTCAACTCCCTTGCCGCAGTAAATCTATTCCTTGCTGCAGTGTAGCCCTACTTGCGCTTATTGAACAACAAGGCGATACCGGCGCCAAGAAGCGCGACTCCGATGATTCCGGCAAATACAAGAGGGAGCGTAAGGTTGGCGTCACCCGTCTGGGGGAGGTGCGACGCAATGGAGCCTTTGCGCCCCGCTGCCTCCGCCTTGGAAGGGGCGGACGCGTCCTTCGCCTTGGCAACCTGGGGCTTCCGGGCAGCATTCGCCTCGCTGTCTTCAAGCGCCTTCTCGACGTCTTCGCCCACCTTCTCGACCGTGCCCTCAACGTCCTTCTCAGCTGCGGCGGCGTCCTTCTCGGCTGCGGCGGCGTCCTTCTTGGCGGCGTCCTCCTTCATCGCATCGTCCTTAGCAGCCCCGTCCGTCTTTGCCGGACTTTCAGACTTCTCGCTATCTTCGTCCCGCGCGGAACGCGACGCATCAACGGGCTTCTTTTCGGTCGTGTACAGCACGTTTGCCCGCAGGGCATCGACGGGAAGCTCACCCTCCTTGGTATAGGGGGCTCCTCCCACGGTCTCGAACTTCACCCCATCCAGACCATCGACATCCGAAGGCAACGCCCTCACGCCGTCCGCGGTGGCAACGCTCATAACCTCACCCGCATCCGGCGCCACCGTGAATCCCTTGGGGCAACGGGCCGCTTCAAAGTTTCCGGACGCGAGCAGTTTGCCGCCGACGACCGAAGCGCTCACCGCCGAGATGCCCACACCCTCTTTAACGGACGACGCGGCGCTCACGACTGAATCTCCCGCCACGGTGATGGAACCGAACGCGCTGCCCATACCAGCGCTGCTCGCCGCTTCGCCAGCGGTCGCCGTGAGCCTTGCAGCGTCGACGCTGATGTCATGGGCGGCGTGGATGCCGCTGCTTATGCTCCCCTTACCTGCATCTGTGTTCCCAGCGGTAGCCACCACCGTGCCGTCTTCTATCTTCACGGCGCCGGCGTTGGCGCTGATGCCGGCGCTCACCTCCGCCGCGCGGCCGCCGCGAGCCTCGACATCCGCCTTCGCGCCCTTGATCACCACGTCGCCCTCTTCGCTGTAGATGCCGACGCCGTACTTGGCTTCGCCCTCGCCCTGATCCAGACCGCTCGCCTTGACGGAAACGCTGTCGATCACCACGTCGCCCGTAGCGTAGATGCCATCGCACTCGTCGTTGCCATCATGCGCAGGGCGATCCATGCCGCTTTCGACTTCAAGCGAGCCCGCACCCCCTATCCACAGCGAACCGTCGACTTCGATTCCGTTCGCGCCCTGGGACGTAACCGAGCTGTCCCCGTTCAGCATGATGCGTAGGTCGCCATCGCCCAGGATTCCCTCGCCGGCGATACACGATACCGTGGCATGGTTGAGATACAGCGTGCCGTCTTGGAACTTGAGGTTGTAGTCGCCCTCGCCACCTCCCAACGCCACCGATCCGGCAGGGTCCGTCTTGGCATACGCGGCCTTGCCCGCTCCGCCCAGGGTGACGCTGCCGGCAACCACGCTGCTCGCAGGCTGAGCGTCCGCGATCGCGGGCGCGACGCCAATCGCCAGCGCCGCAACCGTTGCCGCGAGCATCATCTTGCGCTTGCCCCCATTACCCATGTTTCCAATCCTTTCTGCTACGTAGGTTCCCGCTCACAACAAAACGGGCTGAATCGCCCCCTTTCAGGAGTCATTTCTCAAACGCACGATGCGCCACCGAGCACCTTGGGTCCGTCGGCACGTGGATTGGAATGTGGTTTTAGGATGGCTCCCAGGGGGCACCCGCGCGAACCGTGCATAGGCAAAACATGGCGGCACGCGGGCGCACAACCCCAAAATACCGCCGGCGCGAATACCGATTCGTATCATTTGTTATTAGCATTAAACTAGCAGGTAGATTGGCATGTTACATATTTTTACTGACAAGATGGCCCCCATTGTCCATGCTGGAAGGCATACCATCAGGACAAACGGGCGAAAGGACGGGCCGTATGAACGTTGGCGAGCGCATTCGCGAAAACAGGGCGAGAATGGGACTTTCTCAAGAAGAGCTCGCACAGAGGGCGCTGGTGTCCAGGCCAACCCTGTCGCACTGGGAAACGGGGCGGACGCTACCCGATGCCCAGTCCCTCCTCATCCTGTCCCAGATTTTTGGTGTAACCATCGACGACTTGGTCTTAGGCGATGCGGACGAGATGCGCAATATGGTCCAGGCGGAAGCGCGCGCCTCCCACGGTCGAACCATCCTACTCGCAGCAGTCACCGCGGCGAGCGCGTGCGCCCTTATCACGGTTGGTCTGACGGCTCGCCCCATGGTTGGCAGCGTGGCCCAGCTTTGCCTGGGGGCGATCTGCGCGACCATGTTCATAGTTCTAACCATGCGCGGGCTGGGGCGTGCCGCCGCTGCGCAATCCGCCGCAGGGGTACTGAGGGCGCTCGATAAGGAGAACCGCCGATCAGTCGATCCCTTGGACGAGTGCCTCGCCGACCAGATCGCCCGCGATGGAGTAAAGGACCCGCACAACGCCCTGGCCCTCTCCCTTGCGACGGCGGTTGCCATCGCCTGTATACTCGCATGGACCGCCACCTTGCTTGCACCAAGCCTCTTCATTGCCTAATCCGCATTCCAAAAAAGGAGTCCCATGGGCCTCTCCATACTTATGGTGGGCAACAGCCTCACCGCGGCCAACGCCATGCCAAGCATGCTCGCAAGTCTCCTCGACGCGCAGGTGGTCGCCATCACCCGCGGGGGCGCTCGACTCGCAGAGTTCTCTAACCCTCTCACCAAGACGGGATCGCGTGTTTTGCAAGCGCTGGAGAGCGATGGTACGCAGGAAGAGTATGGATGCTTTGACTACGTGATCGCGCAGGATATGAGCCATCTGCCCGCAACCAACCCATCTGCCCACGAGCGAGCGGTGGCCAAAATGTGCGAGCTGGCACGCGACCACAACGCGGCGCCCGTGCTCTACGGAACCTGGGGATACCGAGAGGGCTCGGCCAAACTGAAGAAGCTTGGCATGAGCGCCGCGCAGATGGGTCAGCTCATGCATGAGGGGTCCCTGCGCGCCGCTGCTGCCCATGGCGCCATCTTTGTCGACATGGCAAAAGTCGTGGCGCAGATGGAGGACGCCGATTGGTTTTACGCAACCGACGGCGTGCACCCCTCGCCCGCCGGGTCGCAGCTTGTTGCCCAAACGATTGCAGACGCGTTGCGTTGCTAGTCAATCGCAACTACATGCAGCACGTCTCCGTCCACGGTGAACGCCACATCAAGCCTGGCATATGCCAGATGATAGACGCGGTCGGGCTCATGCTTGCTTCCGGCACGGCGCGGATCCTGGCGCAGAACTTCGATAAGACCTTCGAGCTTAGATGCCTCCGCAAGCGCTACAAAACGCGCGCGCAGCTGATCGGAAAAATCGACTTCGAGCTCATGCCAGGGTGCGTCCTCGATCCATCCTCCCGTGGCCTCCGGATGGCAGTCCGCGAAGGGAATATAGGGCTTGATGTCATAAATGGGCGTGCCGTCGCGCAGGTCCGCAGCCAACACGTGAATGACGGGGCCTTGCGCCGTCAACTCCACATGATCAAGCTTTACGCAGGTAAGACCTATAGGATTGGGACGGAACGGGCTTCGCGTAGCGAAGACGCCGCGCCTCTCGACACCGCCCAAGCGCGGCGGACGCACGGAAGGTGCCCACTTGGACGTAGCACCGCTCTTATCCTTAGTCGCTAGGTCTGCGGCGATATCTGCCGCGGCCCCGCCCGGCGTGCCGTTTTGGAACTCCCAAAGCAACCATAGATGCGAGAACTCATCGAGCCCCTCCACCGCCGCGTCCAGCGCGAACTCCGGCTCGAAAATGATACGTCCCTGCAGATGGGGAGCAAGGAAGCTGTTGCGGGGAATGCCGAACTTCTGCGGCAGGTCTGTATGAATATGCGCGACGGGCTTCATGGTGGCCCCTCCTGTTTCAAAGCGTGCTTCGAGACTGCAACGGACTTTTCTTGCGTTCTTCCCCGCTTGCCAGACGCCCACGTGCGACTCATTCCGGGAAACCGCGCGCAATTCTAAAGGATAATTGCATCGATTTTGATTTTCCCCAAGTAGACAGCCGCACAGCTCCGAAGAAACTATCGGTAGAGCCAACTTGCCAAACAGGTATACACGCACTTTTCTAAAAACAATGCAATTATCCTTCAGAACTGCGCAGGCGCACCATTCAGGACCCGTTTTTACAGCCGCTTTTCCATGGGAACGACTTGATAAGTCCCACAATTGACAGTTTCACCCGAAGTCGTAAAACCGCACCGCGCCCAAAAACCTTGCGATTGAGCATTTCCATCAACGTAACCAAGACGCACGCGATGATATCCCTCAAGACGCAGAGAATGGCATAGACGCGAAATGATACCGCGACCCAAACCAATTCCCTGATATGTGGCATCGACCATAAAGAACCCTATAAACACGGACGCCACATCTGGATACCCGCGTACCACGTCAAGCACTGCAATTAACTCCCCCGAATCCGAATAGTATCCAAGGCACTGCTTTTGCTTTGGACTGCACCCGGGAGGTAGCTCGGCCAGCTCATCTGAGAGCGAATCGATTGTTGGAGCATAGCCCAGAGGGCGATAGTACTGCGGATTGCCAAGACACAAGTTCAAGAACTTCGACATGTCGCCTGAAGATAATTCGCGTACTGAAGATATGAGGCCGTCCTCGCCAATCACTACAAGCCCTCCTTTCGCGCTAAACCCACCCGTCTTTTTTACCATCGCGCACCATCCGTCTCAGCCCTATCCCGCAAAGAAACTCGCATCCGCCTTTCGCCACGGGCGCAGCCGATCAAAGTCGATCTCGACGTGCGCCTGCGCGGGAACCTGGTCCCACGCCACGTTGTAACCCGCGCCGTGGCTGCAAAAGACGGAGCCTGGCGTATTGGCAAGATCCGCCACGGGATCATAGGCGGCCTCAGCGATAACCTGCTCGGCGTTATGGCAGGGCCGGTAGCCCGCATACTCCAAAAACAACCTTCCGCGACCTCCCGAGTACGCACTCACCTCCAGCGCATAGGAGCCAATCTCAGAAGCCGGAGCCGCGCCCGCAATCTCCGCGCGGTCACCCTCGGCGACCGGCGCATCGAAATCGGCGCCCATACGTTGCAAATCGGCAAGCGCGCGACCCACCTTGTCCGCCGGAACGCCCAGTCTAAAGCGGTACCACGGTTCCAGCAGCTGGCAAGCCCCCTGTTCACGTGCCGTCATCAATGCCTGACGAATAGCGCGGTAGGTTGCCTGCCTAAAATCGCCGCCCTCGGTATGCTTCAGGTGCGCACGCCCGCCCAGCAAGGTGATGCGCGCATCCGTCAACGGAGCACCGGTCAGCACGCCGGGGTGTTCGCGCTCTAGCACATGGGTAAGGATGAGCCGCTGCCAGTTGCGGTCCAGGTCATCCTCGAGGGCGCGGGTGCCCGCCTCAACGCCCGCTCCGCGCTCCGACGGCTCCACCAGCAACTGAACCTCCGCATAATGGCACAGCGGCTCAAAATGGCCCGCCCCGCGCACCGGCGCGGTCACGGTCTCGCGATACAGAATGCCGCCGGCTCCAAAGGTCGCCTCGAGCCCAAAGCGATCCAACAGCTGACGCGCCACCACCTCGCGCTGGACCTCTCCCATAAGCTGCACGTGCACCTCTTGCAGCTGCTCGTGCCACGCAACGCCCAGCAGAGGATCCTCATCCGCAAGTTCTCTCAGCGCCTGCACCAGCGTGGTAGCGTCCGCACCCGCGGCGTTCACGCTGTAGGAAAGCACGGGCACCAGAGCGGGCTCGGCCAAACGCGCCTCCGCGCCCAAAGCACTCCCCGGCAGAACCTGGGACAATCCGGTCACCGCGCACACGCGCCCCGCCGGCACCTCGCGCGCGATCTCAAACGAGTCGGCATCATAGATGCGCACCTGGTCGACCTTCTCGTTCCATGTCGTACCGCGGTCAAAGCCGCTCAACTGCTCCTTGGCACGCAGCACGCCGCCGGTAACCTTGACCCAGGCCAGGCGCTCGCCGTGCGCCCCGCGACTCACTCGGTACACGCGCGCGGCGAACTCATCCGGCCACGCCTTCTCCTGCATCAGCGCGACCACGCCGTCCAAGAACTCCTCGATACCTTCCATGCGCAACGCGGATCCCGCAAAGCACGGAAAGACCTTTCTTTGGACGATGAGCCGGCGAATCGTCTCGGCAGACAGCGAGCCGCTCTCCAGATACTCATCCAACGCGTCTTCATCGGTCGCCGCGACGTCTTCTAAAAGCGCGGCAGCGCCCTTCCCCGCCCCGCCAGCTGAAGCGACCAGCGCCGACAACGCGTCGCCGTCCACAACCGAAGGTGACAGGCGGCGATGCATCTCGTCCATAACGGGACCGAGGCCGTCCGCGGCAAGATCGAGCTTGTTTACAAAAACAAAGGTAGGAACGTTATATCGGGCAAGCAGGCTCCATAGGGTCTCGGTATGACCCTCAACCCCGTCGTTGGCGCCCACAATAAGCACCGCATAGTCCAGCGCCTGCAGCGTGCGCTCCGCCTCCGCAGAGAAGTCGACGTGGCCCGGAGTGTCGAGCAACATTACGTGCGCACTCGCCCAATCCAGCGAGGTCTGCTTCGAAAAAATCGTAATGCCACGCTCGCGTTCCATGGCGTCCGTGTCGAGGTGCGCATCGCCCTTGTCCACGCGCCCCTGCCGGCGAATTGCCCCCGCTCGATACAGAAGGGCCTCCGCCAACGTAGTTTTGCCCGCATCGACGTGGGCGACAAGACCTATCACGGCCTGGGACATGGGCGCTCCTCCTATCCATGCGGGCCACGGCTGCCCGCAAAGGTTTTGCAACCCATTTATTGTATCCTGCCAACATACGCCACAAAAAGGGCGCTCCCGCAGTTCACAGCAGTGGGAGCGCCCTTGTTTTTGGACGATTACGGCCCACGGATGGTTTGCGTCCGCTTGACCAGGGTCGCCCTAAGACGATCGCCGCAACCGATTACTTAACGCCGTCCTTGATGAGGTCCTTGGCGAGCACAAATACCTTCGCACCCTCGCAGCGCAGGGTGGAAGCCGTAGGCTTGAGATAGGACCCATCCGCCTCGACCGAACCGGTCAAAATGCCCTTGGAGACAGCCCACTTAAGAGCATCGACGGCGAAGACGGACTCCTTGCCGGCGTCCTTGCAAGAACGGTAAGCATCGTCGCTGGTCGCTACGGGCGCTCCGGCAGCGCGCCAGACCAACGTGACAAGCTGCTCGCGCGTCACCGTGTCGTGGGGGCCAAACAGGTTGGCCATCTCGCCGTTCGCCTTGGTATATCCGCTGGTAAGTCCGTTCTCATACGCCCAGTTGAGCGCGTTGATGTAGTACGCCCCGTCTTCAACATCGGTAAACGGCGTCTTGTTGGCACCCGGTTTCTCACCCGGCGTCGCATCGCCGGAAATACGATAGAGCACCGTCGCAACCTGCGCGCGCGTCATGTTGTCATAAGGCCCAAAGAAGCCGGTGGAAGCGCCCGAATCGTCTGAATACCCCTTCATCAGCTCGGCGTCGACCGCCTGGCCCACCACGCCGGCGAACCAATCGGTGGCGGCAACGTCCTTAAAGTCGGTGCCGGGCTTGGTCGCGTACGTGATGCGGCCCTCGCCGGTGGCGTTGGCATAGCGCTCGCCCACTACGCCCTTGAGGTCGTTGGTGATGTAGTTGATAAGCGCCTGGTTATCCAGGATCACGTTCTCCTGCAGCACCTTGTTGTCCTTGAACATGGTGAGGCCGTCGCCGCCTTCAAGCAGCATATATCCGTGGGATGCGACCTTGTACGTCTTGGTAGCGTCGATCGCCTGGCCGCCCACCTTGACATCGAACACGCGGCGCTCTCCGTCCACACTGACAAAGTTGCCGTTCTCATCCGTCTTTACGGACGAGGGGATGGAGGCGTCGATCTTGTAGCTAAGGCCGGACACCTGCAAAAAGCCGCCAAACTCCTCCGGCGCGTTGGAAGCGCCCATCTCGAGCGCATCCAGAATCTCCTGGCCAGTAGCCTCGATCAGGCATAGCTCGTTGCCGTAAGGCTGAACGGAGAGCAGGTCGTTGTTGGTAATGTCGCCGGCAGCGATGGATGCGCGCACGCCGCCGCCGTTAGCCAGCGCGATGTCGGCTCCAACCGCGGCACGGTAAGCGTCCGCGACCAGGTCGCCCATATTGGTCTCATGGTGGCGAACCTGGCGCACGCCGTCGGCATCCACAATGGTAAGGGCCACGTCGGTCTTGCCCACAACCTTGTTGAGGACGTCAGCAAGCTCGCCGTTCACCTGGTCGACGACCTTCTTGACCGCGGCGTCCTCGTCCTTGCACTCAGACGCCGGGACCAGCTGCGCGGTAACGTCCTGGCCGTCCGCCGCGTCCGCATCGATCACCAGGTTGCCCACGTTGGCAAGCTTGGTACCGGTCTGCACCAGCACCACCTTGTCGCCATCGCTGTTGGCAAGCGTCTGGATGGCACCCGCCGCGACCTCGGAACCAACCGTCTTGTCATAGGCCTCATGCGAGTGGCCGTCGATCAGGGCGTCGATGCCAGTGGTGTGCTTGATAACGGCCTCGCTAGTCCAGCGCGAGGTTGTACCCTCGATGCCCAGATGGCCCACGGCTACCACGTAATCGGCACCCTGGGCGCGAGCCTCGTCCACAGCGCTCTGCACCGCGGCGTATAGGGCCTCGCCGGTTTCATCTTGGCAGAAGCCGTAGATGTAGTTGCCGGCAGCGTCCTGGAAGTATGCGGGCGAAGACTTGGTGAGCGTCTCGGGAGTGGAGATGCCAACGTAAGCGACCTTGAGCACGCCGTCCGCGTCATCTGCGGCGACATCTGCATCCTTGTAAGTCTCGATGGCGAAGGGCGCGAACACGCTCGCCTTGGAACCGTCAGCGTTAAGCTTGGTGAAGTTGCAGGAGAGGTACGTGGTGCCCGCCTGCTTTACCAGCGCGTTGAACTGGTCCATGCCGTAGTCGAACTCATGGTTGCCGGGGATTGCGTAGTCGTATCCCACGGCGTTCATAATCTGGACCAGCGCCGCGCCCTTGGTGAGCGTTCCCACGGGACCGCCCTGGATAGCGTCGCCCGCGTCGACCAGGGTCACGTTGCCCGCGCCGTACAGGCCCTTTTGCGCGTTGGTATACGCCGCGACGCCGGCATAGCCAATGCCGGTCACGTTGCCGTCCTTATCAACCTGCTGGTCGATAGCGCAGTGAACGTCGTTGGTAAAGACAATGGAAACAGCGCCGTCTTTTGACGCGCCGTCAGCGCCGGCAACCCCGGCAGCGTAGGCTCCCGCGGGCGCCACCGTCACGGCACCGGCGATCAGTGCCGCGGCACCCAGCGAGAACAGGGCCCTCCGAACAATCGGCTTACTCATGCGCAGTCCTTCCTTAAATGGTTGACGGATGCAATCCTTGCCTACTTTAAGCGACAAGTGACATCGGATTGTCATGCCTGCGTAACCCCATGCCCAAGCGGTTGAAATGCCGTGCCAAACGGCAAGGCGACACGTCAGGGGGCCGTGCGACTCGCCGGGAACCCCTGCGCACCCGGCGCATTGTAAGGAAGCGCTTAGCCACGTGTAAGCGTTCGCACCCGGCGCGGGCCATGCGGCCCCACACCGCCTGGCGCCGCCCGATGCTGACCGTGCGCCCTACGCCCTAAACACCGGCACGGCTGCGAAGGCTTCCCTGCTGAAGACCCCCGCCACCGCATGCTCGTACTCGTCCGCGCGGCGGACCTTGCGCACCGCGCGATGCACCGCCAGCGGGTCGACGAACGCGAACTTGGCGTAGAACCACCACTCCTTCATGCGAAAAACCGCGTTGCCGCCCATCTCGTCCAAATACGCTGAGAACAACTTGTCATGAAAGCGCTTGAGCTCCGCCGCCGTAGCGGGCGCGCCGCCGCGCACCATGCGCGCCAGGGCGGGGTTTGCCAACAGCCCGCGTCCCAGCATCACGTGGCGTGTCCGCGGATACGCGACGCACAGGGCGCTATACTCGTCCACGCTAAAGACGTCGCCGTTGTACGCCACGGCGAAAGGCGCGCGGCGCAGCGTCTCGCCATAGGCCTCCTGGCGCGGGGCTCCTTGATAGCGGTCCTTTTGCACGCGCGGGTGGACGATGAGCTCTGCCAGGGGCAAGCGGCAGTACAGATCGAGGATCTGCCGGTACTCACGGTCTTCAACGAGCCCCAACCTGGTTTTGACGGAGACGGCTATGGGCGAGCGCTCGCACACGTCTTGCAAGAATTCCTCCAGCTCGCCGGGGTCGCGCAGAAAGCCCGATCCACGGCCCTTGGCCACCACCGTTCCAGACGGACAGCCCAGGTTGAGGTTGACCTCCGCGTAACCCAACTCGGAGAGCACCTGCGCCGCCCATACAAACTCGTCAGCGTTTCTGGTAAGCAGCTGGGGTACCACGTTGAGCCCCTGGTTGTTCTGGGGGTCGATCTCTTTAAACGCCTTCTTGCCAAAGCCGGAGCCCACGTGCGGCGGGGCGAGAAACGGCGTGTAGTAGCGGTCCAGCGGGCCGAAGCATTCCGCGTGCACGTTACGGAACATGTACCCGGTAAGCCCCTCCATGGGGGCCAGCGACAAGATCATCGAGTCTCCTCTTGCGAACATCAAGCGATCATCAAGCAAATACCAGCAGGTAGAACCTAGCGTTAGCGCACCCGCTCGCATGCGTGCCGCGCAACATGAGGTATCGATGCATTCGGGCGCGCGACCTGCACGAGCCGCGCGCGGGCATCTTCCCCTCGCATGTCGAACCAGGGCGTAGGGCAACAACACTAAAGCACGCGGTCCGCCCACGCCAGAACATGCTGAAAAGCGACAGCATCATCGCAATGCCGACGCTTCCCCGCGCCAATACGAATGCCGCCCATGATTCCCAGCTCGCGGTCCGCCAGTCCCATCTCGCTTTGCTTTACAAGCGAGAGCATCTCTTCCGCCCGTTGGCGCAATCGCATGCCGTCGGACGTAAACACGCACGACCCGCCGGTACGATCAAGCAGCTCGACGCCCAACCTCCCGTTCCAAAGCGGCATATCCACCACGCCGCGAAGGGTGGCGGTCAGGTTCTTATCTGCGGTGAGGGCGAGGGCTGGTACCAGGAAGAGGGCAAGCCCGCCCAGAGCCTTGTGCCCGGCGACATCGTGGAGATTCCCGCAAACGTCAAGCACTGGCACGGTGCCAAGGCAGGCTGCTGGTTCAGCCACCTGGCCTTTGACTTCCCTGGCGAGAACTGCTCCAACCAGCGGCTCGAGCCTGTCACCGAGGAGGCATACAACGCACTGGAAGCGTAAATCCGTCTCAAGAATGCAGAAGCGCTCCTTGAGCTTTCTTGTGCATATGCGTGCACCCTCTCTATAAAGAAGCCCAACGTGCTCTGATCATCTCGCTCGGCAAAAACTCCCCAAACGAAGCTATACACAAACATTTGTTCGATGGATTTCGATTGGACGAGACCCAATGCGAGCTGGGCTATGCTACGGTATTCATCTATGACTACATAGACGCAAAAGGGAACCACCGAGAGAGCGAGCATGGCAAAGAACAACGCAAACTATGGCAACGACAGCATCCGTCAGCTCAAGGACGAGGAGCGCGTACGCCTGCGCCCCGCCGTCATCTTCGGCTCGGACGGGCTCGACGGCTGCGCGCACGCGGCCTTCGAGATCCTGTCCAACTCGGTCGACGAGGCGCGTCAGGGCTACGGCAACCTGATCACCCTCACCGCCTTCCGCGACGGCTCCATCCAGGTCGAGGACAACGGCCGCGGCTGCCCGCTCGACTGGAACCCCTCCGAGAAGCGCTTTAACTGGGAGCTCGTCTTCTGTGAGCTCTACGCCGGCGGCAAGTACAACAACAACGAGGGCGGCGACTACGACTTCTCGCTGGGCACCAACGGCCTGGGCTCCTGCGCGACCCAGTACGCCTCCGAGTACATGGACGTCACGGTCTGGCGCGACGGCAACAAGTACTCCCTTCACTTCAAGAAGGGCAAGGTCGTGGGCGCCAAGAAAAAGGCGCTCGAGATCGAGCCCACCGACGAGGACCGTACCGGCACCACTATCAAGTGGCGCCCGGACCTGGAGGTCTTCACCTCGATCAGCATCCCGCACGAGTGGTACCGCGAGACCATGCGCCGCCAGGCCGTGGTCAACGCCAACGTGACCTTCCGCCTGCGCATCGAGGGCGACGACGGCGAGTTCACCGAAGAGGACTTCTGCTACCCCAAGGGCATCGAGGACTACGTGCTCGAGAAGGTGGGCGCCGACTACCTCACCGAGCCCTTCTTCATCGAGGCGGAGCGCCGCGGCCGCGACCGCGAGGACCTGCCCGACTACAACGTCAAGATCACGGCGTGCCTGTGCTTCTCGCGCACCTTCCAGATGCAGGAGTACTACCACAACTCCTCGTGGCTCGAGAACGGCGGCTCGCCCGAGAAGGCCGCCCGCAGCGCGCTGACCAGCGCAATCGACGCCTACATCAAGCAACAGGGCAAGTACAACAAAAACGAGAGCGGCATCA
>OHAS01000688.1_pt1 | contig 28448 bp, 35 predicted proteins | sample 1577131 | NCBI WGS metagenome assembly OHAS01 (sample SAMEA3541566, study PRJEB24748) | human gut metagenome | biome: human gut; feature: human-associated habitat; material: faeces | place: China | collected 2012 | reverse complement strand
TGTGCTCTAGCCAACTGAGCTACTCCGCCAAATCACTGACACGAGTGTTATTATACACATAAATTTAACATATGTCAACAAAAATTTTCCCATATTTTAAAAAATTATTTGCTGTCTACTTTAAACACTATTTCGTCCGGCATAACAAGCCCCAGCTGTTCTCTGGCAATCTTTTCAATATATTCATCCGTACTATAGTATTCCATTTGGTTGTTATACTCTTCCTTTTTCCGGTTTTCTTCCTCTATCTGGCTTTCCAGGTCCTCTTTCTGTGCCTTAAGCGCAACATATGTATTCAGCTGTATTGCAATATTTACAACTACAAAAATACTGAACGCCGCAAGAATAGCACCCACAAACTTTGACGTGGATGATCTTTTTTTCTTTAGCTTGGCTTTCTTTTTTGCCATTGTACAGCCCCCGTTTTACTCTTTTTTGCGTCTTATAAAACGCAGCTGATTATCAATCCTTCTTTTATTTATTTTTGCATAAACAGCACTTAAATGCAATACCTTTTTCAAATATCCTTTTAAGAAATCCTCAGCTTTTCTGACAGGCTTTCCTATAACAAGCCAGATTAAACGAATAGGGGTCATTATAATTTCGACTAGAAGCTTTATAATAAGTTTTATAATCTTTATTACAAACATTAATGCCTTAATAACAAACGGACTCAGCAAAAAATTATAAATAAGCATTCCACCAAAAAAGCCAGCTATGTCAAACAGCCGTATTTCTGCATGATTTTTATCCAGCATAAACAAAAACAGCAGCATTATTACAACAAGCCAGTATATTATATCTTCAACATAAATGAAAAAACTTTTATGCTTTACATTCAGGCGCATTATCTCTATTAAATCGTAAAGGGCGCCGGAAGCCAGCCCTGCAATAAATACATATGTAAAAAGCCTGGCCTGCTCGTTAATGGATAGTATCACAGTCCCATCCCCTTACTTAAATATTTTGCCAAGCAGAAATCCTCCCCTTGATGAGGAGCTGCCATCTCCATATTCTATACTGTCCACATTTCCGTCTGTCTGAAGCACCCCTTCGTCAAGGTTGAGCTTGCTTATATGGAGTCCTTCTCCCCTTATAGTTATAACTCCCATATCCGTATCGGCAGTTATGCTTTCTTCGTCAAAGGCAATGACATCTGTTACTCCTGTTATAGAAAGCTTCTCTCTTTCTTCAAGTATAATTTTATGACGGCTGTACCCATTTTCTCCATTCATCATATATCCTCCATTTTTTGTATTTGCTCAAACGGGGCTTAATAAAAGAAAAACCCCGCGGCCCCATATAATAAATATATAGAAAATCCGCAGGGTATATTACCATTTAGCTCAGCTTATTCAATACTTTTGTACATAGAAGCCGCCGCTTCCTTTTTTTGAGTTTCACTTATATCCAGCACTTCAACCTTGGTGGTATTGCTGCCAAATCTTATTTCGATTATATCACCGATTTTTACTTCGGTTCCGGCCTTGGCAATCTTGCCATTTACAGTTACCCTTCCAGCGTCACACGCCTCATTTGCTATGGTGCGGCGCTTTATTATCCTGGATACCTTAAGATATTTATCAAGTCTCATTTTATTCACCTCTGTAATAAAAAAGCCATCCAGCACATGCGGACGGCTTTAAATATTTTAATAAATTCAGCTTAAGCGTTGATAGCATCCTTTAAAGCCTTGCCAGCCTTAAATCTAGGAGCCTTTGATGCTGCGATAGGCATGGGAGCGCCTGTCTGAGGATTGCGTCCTTCACGTGCAGCTCTCTCAGCTACATCAAATGTACCGAAGCCAACAAGCTGTACTTTGCCATTCTTTGTAAGTTCTTCTGTTACAACATCTTCAAAAGCCTTTAAAGCCTTTTCTGCATCCTTTTTGCTTAATTCAGCCTTTTCTGCAATAGCGGCTACTAATTCTGTCTTATTCATTTTTAGTCCTCCTCAACATACTCTTGTAAATTATAATTTATTCTTCATCTGCAGCTGATTCTCCATCCGGGTTCCATAGACTTCTTTTAAGCCATGCCGACATTTCCTTCAGTTGTAAACTATTCTCTTCAGCCGATGATTCAATATATTCAAATTTATTTATAAACTTTTCTGTGGCTTTTGTCAAGGAAAACTCTGCATTTATTTGCATTTTCCTTGAAACATTGGCCATTTTAAGTATTATATCGCCTATTTCTTCCTCCGATACATTTTCTTCGGAATTGCCTAATACTTTTATTTCCTCGGAAAGCTTATCAAAGCTCACATAAGCCTCATCAATATCCTCAAGATTTAAGCCGGCATTCTCTGCTTTAAACAATACCTTTTCGGCTCTTATAAGCGCGGGCAGGGCCGGCGGTATAGCTCTTAAAACGTCTGTTTGGGTTTTATAGCCCTTCTCCTTTTTCTTGTTATCCTCCCACTTGCCAAGAAAACTGTCGTTATTGTTTTGGTTTAAGTAATCTTCCGCATTGTCACCGCCAAAAATATGAGGATGTCTATATATCATCTTGTTGCATATACCGTTTATAACATCATTTATATCAAACATCCCCTGCTCTTTAGCCATCTGTGCCTGAAAAATAACTTGGAACAGCAGATCGCCTAATTCCTCGCATAGCTCGTCTTTATTTATGTCATCTATAGCCTGAACAGTTTCATAGGCTTCCTCAATTATATATTTTTTCATGCTTTCGGGGCTTTGCTTCCTGTCCCAGGGGCATCCGTTTTCTCCACGGAGTATACTTGTAATATTTATAAGAGAGTCAAATTCGTATGCCATTTATACCACCTCACACTTAATGATAACATAGTAAGTCATATTTATTCAACAACATAATTTAAGTACTGAAACCAACACTTTTTCTTATTTTCACAACGCATAGCGTCTTGAAATCCCTACCAAAATATACTGAAATAAATATAAAAATGGCTTGGCACAATTATTGCTATATTAAATCTGTTATAGTATAATTATTTTAATTGGCTTAAAATAATAAAAATTGATAGGATGGTTTTGCTATGTTTAAGATTTTAAGAAAAAAGGAACTTAATCCGTCTGTTACATTGATGGATATTGAGGCCCCTCTCATTGCAAACAAGGCAAAAGCGGGACAGTTTATAATATTCCGTATTGATGAGGAGGGAGAAAGAATACCTCTGACAATTGCCGATACAGACAAAGAAAGAGGCGCTGTTACAATTATTTTTCAGAAGGTCGGTCTTTCTACTGAGCTTTTATCCAAAAAAGAGGAAGGCGAATATATTTTGGACTTTGTCGGTCCTCTTGGCGCACCTACAGAGCTTGAAGGCCTTAATAAGGTTGCGGTTGTGGGAGGAGGCGTAGGCTGTGCAATCGCCTTTCCTCAGGCAAAAACACTTTTTACAGAGGGACGCGAGGTTGACGTTATCGCCGGCTTCCGTACAAAGGATCTTGTTATACTTGAGGAAGAAATGCGCTCAAACAGCACAAATTATTATTTGATGACCGATGACGGCTCATATGGTGAAAAGGGCTTTGTTACAGATAAGCTTAAAGAGCTTATCGAGGCAGGAAACAAATATGACGCTGTCATAGCAATCGGCCCTATTCCTATGATGAAGTTTGTATCTTTAACAACAAAGCCCTTTGGCATTAAAACAATTGTGAGCTTAAATCCTATAATGGTAGACGGTACAGGAATGTGCGGCGGCTGCCGTGTAACTGTAGGCGGAGAAATCAAATTCGCATGTGTTGACGGTCCTGACTTTGACGGACATCTCGTGGATTATGATGAGCTTATGAATAGAAACGCTGCGTATAAAGCGCAGGAAACTGAAAATAAAGAAACACACATGTGCAGAATTGACGCACTCGCCAATGAGCTTATAAAGTAAGGAGGACAAACAAGTGGCAAATATGGCTATGTCTAAAACTCCGATGCCTGAACAGGCCCCGGACGTAAGAAATAAAAACTTTGAAGAAGTAACTCTTGGATATACAAAGGAAATGGCAATTGACGAGGCGAAACGCTGCCTTAACTGTAAAAATATGCCCTGCGTCAAAGGCTGTCCTGTAAATATACATATACCTGAATTCATTTCTAAGGTTGCTGAAGGCGATTTCCTTGCAGCATATAATATAATTGCTGAAACAAACGCACTGCCTGCCATAAGCGGGCGCGTTTGTCCACAGGAAACACAATGTGAAATGTACTGCGTAAGAGGTATAAAGGGAGAACCTGTGGCCATTGGACGTCTTGAACGCTTTGTTGCCGATTGGTATATGGCTAATATTAAGGAAGAAGCAGTTAAGCCTGAGTCTAACGGAATAAAGGTGGCAGTTGTAGGTTCTGGACCTTCAAGCCTTACATGCGCAAGCGATTTGGCTAAAGCCGGCTATGAGGTTACAGTATATGAGGCATTCCATACAGCAGGAGGCGTGCTTGTATACGGAATTCCTGAGTTCAGGCTTCCCAAGGCTATTGTACAGCATGAGGTTGACGGGCTTATAAAGCGCGGCGTAGAGGTCAAAACCGATATGGTAATAGGCAGAATACTTACTATTGACGAGCTTTTTGAAATGGGATATAAGGCTGTGTTCATTGGTACAGGCGCCGGTCTTCCTTCCTTTATGGGTATTGAGGGAGAGGCCCTTTCAGGAGTATATTCCGCAAATGAGTATCTCACAAGAATAAACCTCATGAAGGCCTACAGAACAGATTATGATACTCCTGTTAAAAAGAGTAGAAATGTTGCTGTCGTAGGCGGCGGAAATGTTGCTATGGACGCAGCCAGATGCGCTAAGCGTCTCGGGGCTGAAAACGTTTATATTGTTTACAGACGTTCTGAGGAGGAAATGCCCGCAAGAAAAGAAGAAGTCCATCATGCTAAGGAGGAAGGTATAGAATTTCTCCTTTTGAATAACCCTGTGAAGATCAACAGTGACGGCGCAGGATCAGTTAAATCCATGGAATGTATTAAAATGGAGCTTGGAGAGCCTGATGCTTCAGGAAGGCGCAGACCTATAGAAGTAAAGGGAAGCGAATTTGAGCTTGAAGTCGATACCGTTATAATGGCTCTTGGAACATCTCCTAATCCTCTCATAAGGACAACCACTCCCGGTATAGAAGTAAACCGTCACGGCTGCCTTGTTGTAAATGAAGAAACAATGTGTACAAGCAGGGACGGTATTTACGCCGGCGGAGATGCCGTAACGGGTGCCGCTACAGTAATACTTGCAATGGGGGCAGGTAAAAAAGCAGCTTCCGCCATTGATGAGTATCTTAAATCAAACAAATAATAATAGTTTTCACAGAACCCTCGCATAATAATATATGCGGGGGTTCTTTTTTATTTAACGCAACTTTTACATCTGCACGCAAACCGATTTAACACTGAATATTTATAATTGTCTTAATATAAGGAGAATAAAAATGAAAAAAGCATTAGTTGATTTAGGTTCAAATACAATACGCCTTTCAGTATATCAGGTAGCAGACGATAAAAAATTCAGACTTCTATTTTCCCAAAAAGAAATGGCAGGGCTGGTAAATTACGTTTCTGATAAAAAAATGTCCTGTGAAGGATTTGATAAGGCATGTACAGTAATTAATAATTTTAAAAGCCTCTTATGGCAGTTTGACATTGATAACGTGAATATTTTTGCTACCGCTTCTCTTAGAAATATAGAAAACTCTGACGAGGCTGTTGAATATATTAAGACTGTGACCGGTGAAGATGTTGAAATAATATCAGGAAAAACAGAAGCAGAGCTTGGATATTACGGAGCCCTTTCCGATACTGATATTAAATCAGGAAGTATTTTGGATATAGGTGGAGGAAGTACCGAAATAGTAGATTTCAGGAACAAAATAATACAAAGCGCAGAGAGTTACGAGATAGGCTCTCTGAACTTATTTAATGGATATGTCAAAGAGCTGTGGCCAAACGACCTTGAAGAAAAAGATATAAAGGCTAAAATAAAAGATTCTTTATCTGTTGCAGACAATAACAGCTGCGATATTGTATGCGGAATAGGCGGTACAAACAGAGCCGTCCTGTCGCTTGTGAATGCTTATTATAAAAAGCCTTATGGAAATAATGAGATTACTTCAGACGAATTCAAAAAAATTAAGAAGGTCGTTTTAAAAAGGGATGATACTGCCAAAAAGCTTATACTGAAAAACTGCCCTGATCGTATCCATACAATAATACCTGGAATGATGATAACAGACGAAATATTAAAAAAATTTGGCAGCAGCAAAATGATAATCAGCAGAAATGGTGTAAGAGAGGGATATTTGTGCCAAAAGATAATATAAAATATGATTTAAGCTATACACAAAACAGAGAATTAAGCTGGCTCAAATTCAACCAAAGGGTATTAGAGGAAGCGACAGACCCTTCCGTTCCCCTTTTAGAGAGATTCAAATTTCTTGCAATATTCTCCAGCAATTTAGACGAGTTCTTTATGGTTAGGGTTGGAAGTCTTTTTGACCTTTCAATAATGACTCCAAAGGAGCGTGATAATAAAAGCGGTAAAATACCGTCCGAACAGCTAGAGGATATATTTAAGGCCGTTAAACCACTTATTGAATACAGAGATATAGTTTACAGTGCAATCATGGAAGAGCTGCGCGGCTATGGCATAGCCGACACGACATATGATGAGCTCACTAAAAGCGAAAAGAAGTTTGTGGAAAATTATTACAAGCTGTTTATCGCGCCTATACTTTCGCCTCAAATTATAGATATAAGCCACCCCTTTCCGCACCTTAAAAACAAGGCTTTATACACAGCAGTGCTGCTTAAAAAGGGACAGAAGGAGCTGCTTGGAATTATAGGGGTTCCTGAAACAGCGGAGCCCATTATAAGAATTGAAGGCACAGGTAAATACATCAGAACAGAAGAGGTTATATCCTCCCATATAAAAGATTATTTTGTAGGATACAAGCCTGTATGCCATTCCGTAATATCAGTAACAAGAAATGCCGACATAAGCATGGATGAGGAAAAGTTTGATGAGGATAACTATGACTTCAGAAGCCACATGTCCGCCCTGCTGAAAAAACGTGACAGGCTTGCTCCCGTAAGACTTGAGATACAAGGAGAATGCAACCCCTTATCACAGCATTTAGCAAACAGGCTAAACCTTCTGGAAAATCAAATATTTTATTCAAATTGCCCTCTTAAAACGGGATATGTTTTTAGTCTTGCAAATTTTGATAAAAGGCTGTATTACGATAGCTTTACTCCTCAGCAGCCTTCTTTCTCTGACAATAAAAGTTCGATAATGGCCCAAATACGGAAAAAGGACGTACTTTTATTTTATCCTTATCATACCATGCAGCCATTCTTATCTCTTTTAAAGGAGGCGGCCACAAATCCAAACGTATTGTCAATAAAAATAACAATATATCGTCTTGCAAGCAGCTCGGCTGTGGCAAAATATCTTTGCGAAGCCGCGGAAAACGGCAAAGAAGTAACAGCGCTTGTAGAGCTGAGAGCAAGATTCGATGAAAAAAACAATATTGAATGGGCAAAACAGCTTGAATATTCGGGATGCAACGTCATATACGGACTTGAAAATTTTAAATGCCATTCAAAAGTGTGTCTTATAACTATGAAAACCAAAAACGACTTTTCTTATATTACGCAGGTCGGAACCGGAAATTATAACGAAAAAACATCGGCTATGTACACTGACTTTTCACTTATGACCGCAGACAAAGCAATAGCCCAGGACGCGCTTGCGTTTTTTAAAAACATGCTTATAGGAGACCTCTATGGAAATTATTCAGAATTGCTTGTAGCGCCGTCCTCAATGAAGAATTCAATAATTCGTTTGATTGAGGCAGAGGCCGCCAGAGGTAGTGATGGCCGCATTATAATAAAAGCTAATTCCATAACCGAAAGGACTCTTATTGACAAGCTTGCGGAGGCTTCTCAAAAAGGTGTAAAAATCAATCTTATTATAAGAGGAATATGCTGTATTGTCCCTGGAATCAAGGAAAAAACCGAAAACATAACTGTTACCAGTATAGTCGGGAGGTTTCTCGAGCACTCCAGAATATATCTGTTTGGAAAAGGAGAAAACTCACAGATTTTTATTTCCTCAGCAGACATAATGACAAGAAATCAAACCAGGCGTGTAGAAATAGCATGTCCTATATATGACCATGAAATTAAAAATTTTCTATCAGATTACCTTGAAAAATTGATGGAGGACAATGTTAAATCCAGAATTCTTATGCCTGACGGTAATTATGTAAAAAAGGTAATAAAAGAATGCTCTCAAATCGTTGACTCACAGAAGTGGTATATAGATAACCCACCATCTTTAGAAAAAATCAAGGAAAATAATCCATCGCTCTTTACAGCTGTAAAAAGGTTGTTTTTCAAAATATGTGAAAACAAGAAATAACATAAGGCAAAATAAGCCTTATGTTATACCTCTTTTCCTTATTGTTTTATATCCTTGGCTAAATTAAATGCATGCAGAATATGCATTCTCATGGCTGCCTCTGCTCCGGCTGCGTCTCCTTTTTTGATAAATTCAACAACCATTTTGTGGTCGTTTATTGTGTAGTCCTTTACCTCATCGCTGACCATTTTAAATATTTTCTTCATATCCATGCCTGAATAAATTACAGGCATTATTTTTATAATAAACTCATTTTTTGCAGCATTAGCTATGGCATAGTGAAATTCAAGATCGTATTCAGTACGCAGGTCGGCATCATCAATATGCTTATTGATGATTTTATCCAGTTCAACTATCCTCGCTATATCTTCAGCAGTAGCTCTTCTTGCGGCATAATTGGCCATTGTCGGCTCAAGCATTATTCTGGCCTCAAAAAAGTCCATTGCATTCATTACAAAGTTGTCTAATTCACTTAATCCAAAATCCTCGTTCAGTTCCTTATTGTCGGCCACAAAAGTTCCCTTGCCCCTTTTTATCTCAAGAACATTGTGGGCGATAAGAAATTTTACAGCCTCTCTTAATGTTGTTCTGCTTACACCCAATTCGCTTGAAAGCTCATTTTCATTGGGAAGCTTGTCCCCTATATTGAATTTTTTCTCGATGGTAATCATCTTAAGAATTTGATCCGCTACCTTTTCCGATAGCATGACGCTGCTTTTTACCATATTAGCATCCCCCTGATTTATATATTTCCCTTAAGCTTTTCAATATCCTCATAATATATCTTTTCAAGACTTCTGTTATATATTACTGCCGCCGGATGGTATAGCGGAAATACTCTTTGGTCCCCAAAACAAATCATCTTTCCGTGATAATCCCCTATTTGAGCCTTGTTATCCTTAAGCACGGCCTGTAGAGGAACATTTCCCAATGTAATTATAATTTCCGGATTCACTGCTTCTATCTCGTCATATAAAAAGGATATAAAAAAATTAATTTCTTCTCTGCTGGGAGGTCTGTTTATCCTTTGTCCTGTTTTACTGCTTAGCCTATAAGGTCTTATTTTCACAACATTACTTAAATATAGTTCTTCCCTTTTTAGGCCAACGGCTGATAAAAAATCCATAAGATTTTTACCCGCTTTACCAACAAACGGCCGTCCCTGCTTTTCTTCATCACCTCCGGGCGCTTCCCCTATAAGCATTATTAAAGAACTCTTGTTGCCGTCTCCCAAAACAACCCTTCTGCCCGGATACTGTACCTCAGCAGAATTAATTATTTCAGAATTTATATCATCTAAATTTTTGTTCATATAAAGCTCTTTCCCTGTTTATTATAGCAGCCGTTTATATCATCCAGCTTCCATCTTCCTCCGTCCTTAACTACGCTTATATCAAATATATCGTTCTCTTCAACAAGCTCAATCACTTCCGGATTAAAAAATAGTCTAATAAAATACTCACAGCCATTAATCTTGCTCATAACAACAGAATTTTTTGAAAAAACACTTTCAACCTTAAATCTTCCGCTGTCCCTCTCATATTCACAGTCTTTTTGAGTCATTTTTTGCCTGTATTTCTCTAAGTCTATTATACACGGCATTTTGGAAATAATAAAGCTGTTATTGAATTCCATTATACTTCTTTTCAAAAGCATAAGCCTTACTGATTCATATTTTATCTTAGGGTCCAGCAATTTAAATCTGCTGTACACTGATGTTCCGTTTAGCATATCGGTAAGTCTTACATATTCATCGGCAGAGGGATAAAAGGCCTCTATAACGCTTTTGTCCTCCATACATACTTTATATGGCAGCCATTTGGTAAAATAATCTATAAAAAAATGTTCGTCTGCCAGACCTATATTTTTGCGTTTTCTTCTGCAGTATTCGTTTAAATACTCGCCGCATCTTATTTTTATAAAGGCTTCACCAGGAGAATAGCATTCGGAAACTATTTTGTTGTAAGCCTCTGATAATTCGCAATAATTAGCTATCATATAATCAACTCCGTATATCAACATAATATTAATATACCTGATTATATCCTCATTATTCTTTTTTAGACCTATAAATAAGCGCGCTGGAAATCAGCCCTCCTATGAAGCCTCCTATATGTCCAAAATTATCAACTCCTGCATCAAGCATACCCATGCCAATGCTTACAACCGCTACAGCAAGCATTGTTGTGTAGCCTAATCCATCAAGCTTTTGGCCTGTCTTTTTAGAAATTACAAGCACAGCCCCCAAAAGCCCGAATATTGCCCCTGAAGCACCGACGCAAAAGCCAGTGTTGAAGCCTGCTGACAAAAGTCCTCCAGACAAGCCCGAAATAAAATAAATAGCCGCAGTTTTTAAATTTCCACAATATTTTTCTACTCTTGTGCCATAGATAAATAGAGAAAGACCGTTAAACATTATGTGCTCTATACCGCTGTGTATAAACATATATGTAAAAATCCTGTAGTACTGTCCTTGTAAAAAAATCATGGACTGATTAATGCCATAACGGTATATAAATTCGTCCTCAGCGCCTAATACCAGCTGTGCCAAAAAAATCAGTATATTGGCAGTCATAATTGCGGCTATCGTTACCGGAAATTTAGACTTTTTTCTCAGCCTGGTTTTCTCTGATTCATTTCGGCTGATTTCCTCTAAATTCATAGCTTGCCCATAGAAGTCATTCTCCAAAGCCGTTTTAACTGATTTTTCAATTCCAAACACTTTAGTAGGCTGTCCCTGCCCATAATACAGCTCAGCTCCATCCGTATACCACCATACGTTATGTATACCGTTATCTCTTATAATATCTCTGCTGTTAACAAAAGCTTCCGCCCGTTCAGCATTTTCAGAGTAAAGTATATTTACACTTACGATATTATTAAAAAAGTGACGGTTTGCTTTTAAAATATTTTCCTCTGACTCTGTTATTAACTTTTCAAGTTCTTCGGGAATAATACTATCAAAATCTGATATACTGGCCATATAAAAAATGGGACTTTCATCCTTAACGAATATCGCAGAAAGTTCTTCGTCATTTGAGCCTCTTATAACAGTTAACAGCTTAAACTGTTTTTTTGAAAGCTCTCCCGTAATACTTCTCAAAAATTTTTGAAACAATTGCTTCACTCCAATAAAAATTAAACCCGTCTGCATATCTTTGCAAACGGGTATTTGTAAACTATGCTGTTATTAATTATATAAATTAACAAACTTTTTGTCAAGTTATACAAATTATTAAAGCACCAGTCCGGCCACAATTAACGCCGCAAATCCCGGAACCCCCAAAATTCCTGTTATAGCGGCAGTTATTGGATTTATACCTATATTTACAGCCGGGAAAAAAACATTAAGAGCGTATATTCCGGCCATTCCAATTAAAGCTCCCAGCAAAATTCGTATTACTGCCTTAATTGGGCCTGAAAAAGCCATAAACATAAGTATACCGACACAAACCAATATCATAGCTACAATAATAGTTGTACTGTCCATACAAATCCCCCTTAAGCTGTAACCTCATCAAACCCCTCTGCTATAAGTCCGCAGCCCTTTGCTTTTTTTAAAAAGTATTGATACTTACTGTTAAGAGCTGATATTTCATATATATAGCAGTCAATCAGGGCATCATCAGTTGCTAAATCAAAGTTCTGTCTGGCTGTAGCCAACTCCTCTTTAATTTCTTCAATGGCATTAATAATTGCCCTTCCTTCCTGACGGAGAGTATCTCCGCTGTTGCGTTTCATTTTAGCATACCTCCCATTTATGGTACAACTTTCTTAGTTATAAACAAGATATGCAAAAATCGGGAAATTTATACACGTATGTCCATACAAATTAGTTTTAAAGCAACATTGTCACAATTTAATATTTCAGACCAGCTTTTTCAATGTGCTTAAGACAGTATTTTGATACTATTCCGATTATAACCCCAGTAATAATTCCTGAAATAAGGATAACCGGTACATAGTACATAAGTCCGGGAGTATCTAATACAATAGCCGCAACTCCTATTTGAGCAATATTGTGGGTAACACCGCCCAAAACGCTTACACCTATTATACTTGATGATTTTATTCTTTTTGCAAGAACCATAACAATATAGCTGATTCCAGCTCCTGCTATGCTGAATAAAAAACCTGAAAACCCATTAAAAAGCAATGCTGACATTAAAACACGAATGACATTCACTCCAAGAGCAGCCTTATTGCTTATGAAATACATAGATATAAGCACTATTACATTAGCCAGCCCCAGCTTTATACCAGGTATCGGCACAGGCGCCGGAACCATAGCTTCAACATAACCCATTAGCACTGCTAGCGCAGCAAATATTCCATAAAAAGCAACTCTTCTGCTCATAATTCCTCCATCTTACTGCCTATTCTATCTCAACTACAACCTTATGAGGCAGGCAGACAATCGTTTCATTCTTCTTGCTGATTTTTTTCTGTTTCACACACAAGCCGTCCCTGCAGTCTGCTTCAACACAGTCTGCATATCCGTCCTCAATAACGATTTTGTTACTGCCCTCATCTGTGTTGACTGTAATACTCGTGTTCTCATCAAGGGGAAGCCTTGCATATTCCTCCTTATCCACATAGATTACTGCCTCTGCGCCCTCAGCCTTAGGAGAAAAAATTCCGCTTGCATATAAGACCGCGGCTAAGGCAATAACCGAAGCAATGATAATTATATCAAATTTTTTCATTCATTACATCTCCGATAACTGTTGAAATTGGTCCTAAATTAGTCCATAATATATTATACACTTTTTAAGGAGAAAGAAAATGAAAAAATTATTATTAATTGTACTAAGCAGTATTTTACTAACCTCTTGTACGCCAAAGCAAACTTATCCTGTGAAGCAGATGGAATTCATGCTTAATACATTTTGTACCATTACAATATATAATGAAGAAAATGAAGATAAGACGGCAGAAGAGCTTATAACAGAGGCCTTTGAGTTATGCGGCGATTATGAAGACCTTTTCAGCCGCACAATAGAAGGAAGCGATATATATAAAATAAACCACTCATCAGGCAGCCCAGTTTCTGTATCGGACGAAACTATAGAAATATTGGAAGCTGCACAGTATTACAGTAATTTATCTGACGGAGCATTCGATATAACTACAGCTCCGCTGACGGAAAAATGGAATTTCGAAGGCGAAAATGCTCATGTACCTTCACCAGATGAAATAAATGGGCTTAAGTCCAAAGTTGATTACTCCAAGGTTAAAATTAGCGGTAATAATGTAACTCTAGAACCTCCGGTAGAAGCAATAGATCTAGGAGCCATTGCTAAAGGATATATTGCTGATAAGCTTGCTGAATTTTTCAGAGAGAACAGTGTGACCTCAGCTATCATTGTACTTGGCGGGAATTTATATGCAATTGGCAATAATAAAATGGATAACAGAGATTTTAATCTTGGTATTCAAGACCCCCACGCTGAGGATGGCTCAATAATCGGATATATAAGCACTTCAGATAAATCTCTTGTTACCTCTGGTAACTATCAAAGATATTTTATAGAAGACGGCAAAAGATATCATCATATACTTGACCCTTCTACAGGTTATCCAGCTGACAATGGTTTATGCTCAGTTACAATTATATCTGATAAATCCCTCGACGGCGATGCGTTGAGCACATCTTGTTTTGTACTTGGATTAGATAAGGGTATGGAATTGATAAACAGTATTGACGGTATTGAAGCTGTCTTTATAGATGAGGATGAAAACATGTATTTTTCCGATGGTTTTGGAACAGATTTACACTATACAGATTATAAAGAAAACATTTCAGTTATCTCATAAATTTTATCCAGACATATTTTAATATGTCTGGATTTTTTTGTTGACAAAACGCCATTTTTAAAGTATAATAATTCTTGCGTGAAAAAAATAAGTACATGCCCAGATAGCTCAGTCGGTAGAGCAGAGGACTGAAAATCCTCGTGTCACTGGTTCGATTCCGGTTCTGGGCACTTTTTTATATAAAAACACTACGCTCTAATCATAATTTTATAAGAGCTGGATTTTAAGTTCAATTCTGACAGCTTTAAAAATTTAACATGCTATTGACAAACTAGCTGTCATATGCTAAAATAGCTACCGTACTAAGGAAAAAACACTTATATACGCGCGAATGGCTCAGTGGTAGAGCATCGCCTTGCCAAGGCGAGGGCCGCGAGTTCGAATCTCGTTTCGCGCTTTTTTATTTGGTTCAAGTCGCACGGCTTGAGCCTTTTTAATTATACCGGAGGTGCGTATATATGATAATTGGTACATGTACGGTTACATTAAGAATTTCATGGGCATCATCATTAAAAGAGAAAAGGATGGTAATAAAAAGCCTTATTGACAGAATGAAAAATAAGTTTAACATATCTGTTGCTGAGGTTGACGAGCAGGACAGCCATAAAACAGCCGTTATTGGCTTTGCATGTGTAACAAATGAAACTGCCCATGCAAACAGTATAATTGATAAAGTAATTAACTTTATAGAAAACAACACTCAGGCTGAGGTTGAGGACACTTTTAAGGAGATATTGTAAATACCTTGTTTTATTTAAATTTTTTATAAAAAGAATTTGAATATCTATGGGATTATGTTATAATAAAGTGATTGTGCGGTTGTTAATGGATCGCAAACGATATATTTAAGGAGGAAATTTTACAAATGAGTTCGCAGATATTAAGTAAAGAGGGAAATGAAGTTAAAATCTCTTTTGATGTAAGCCCCGAAAAATTCGAAGAAGGTATGAAATATTCATACAATAAGAATAAAAGCAAGATAGCACTTCCTGGTTTCAGAAAAGGAAAGGTTCCCAGAAAAATTGTTGAGGCACAGTATGGTGCTGAATTCTTATATGAAGACGCTGTTAACTGGGTGCTTAATGAAGAATACCCTGTTGTAGTGGCAGAGCTTAATCTTGACACTGTTTCAATGCCTGAAATAGACGTTAAAGAGGTAGGCAAAGAAATCGGCGCTAAATTTGAGGCAACTGTAACAGTAAAGCCTGAGGTTAAGCTTGGACAGTATAAGGGCCTTGAGGTTGAGGATTTCCCTTCTGAGGTTACAGAGGATGAAATTAAGGCGCATTTTGAAAAAATTCAGAATGACAACGCAAGGCTTGTTCCCGTTGAGGACAGACCTGCTCAGATGGGTGATACAGTAAATGTTTCTTACAGCGGCACAGTTGACGGAGTAGCTTTTGACGGAGGACAGAGCGATAGCTATGACCTCAAGTTAGGCTCAAAAACATTTATTGATACATTTGAAGAGCAGATCTGCGGTCATTCAGTTGGTGATAAATTTGATGTTAATGTAACATTCCCTGCTGAGTACCACGCAGAAGAGCTTAAGGGAAAAGCTGCTGTATTTGCAGTTGAGCTTAAGGGAATTACAATGAGTGAGCTTCCCGAGCTTAACGATGATTTTGCTCAGGATGTTTCAGAATTTGATACATTTGATGAATATAAAGCTAATGAAGTGGAAAAGCTTTCTAAGGAAAAAGAAAAGAAAGCAAAACAGAAAAAGGAAGATGCACTTATTGAGCAGGTAATTGCTAATGCTGAGATGGATGTTCCCGAAATCATGTATGAAAACAGAGTAAATGATCTTTTAGCAGAATATGAGCAGAACATGAAGATGCAGGGCATAACTCTTGATATGTACTGCCAGTTCTCAGGGATGACAAAGGATGACCTTAAAAATCAGCTTAAACCTATGGCTAAAAACAGTGTTGATGCCAAGCTTGTACTTGACCAGATGGTTAAAGATGAAGAAATCATCGCTACTGAAGAAGATGTTCAGGCTGAAATCAAAAAATATGCTGATGAATACGGTCTTGAGCCTGAAAAAATTGCTCAGTACTATGAAGGAGACCCCGCATTCAAACAGGAAATCGCACTTCATAAGGCAATTGCGCTTCTTTGTGATACAGCAGTAATCAAACCTGCAAAAGCAGAATAAAATAATTTGTATTTTGAAAGGGAGGCTTGGAAATGAGTTTAGTTCCTTATGTAATTGAACAGACTAATCATGGAGAACGCTCTTATGATATATATTCCAGACTTTTAAAAGACAGAATAATTTTCCTTGGTGAGGAAGTAACCGATGTTACGGCAAGTCTTGTTGTTGCACAGCTTCTTTTCCTTGCCGCAGAGGACTCGGATAAAGATATTAATCTTTACATAAACAGTCCCGGCGGTTCAGTTACAGCCGGAATGGCTATTTATGACACAATGCAGTATATTAAACCTGATGTTTCCACAATCTGTATCGGTATGGCAGCAAGTATGGGTGCATTCCTTCTTTCAGGCGGACAGAAGGGCAAGCGTTTTGCTCTTCCCAATTCTGAAATAATGATACATCAGCCGTCAGGCGGTGCAAGAGGCCAGGCTACTGAAATTCAGATTGTAGCTGAAAACATTTTAAAGACTAAGAAAAAGTTAAATGAAATACTTGCACAAAACACAGGCAAACCCTACGAACAGATTGTTAAGGATACTGAAAGAGACAACTATATGTCCGCAGAGGAAGCCCTTGAATACGGTCTAATTGATGCGGTTATTACAAAGCCTGTACAGTAATTACGCTAAGCGTGCTTTTAGGGCACGCTTTAGCTTTCCTAAAGCTAATTCAGGGAGATGAATAAATGCCAGCAAAAACTGACGATAAGAAACAGCTTAGATGTTCTTTCTGCGGCAAACCGCAGGACCAGGTTAAAAAGTTAATTGCGGGTAAAAACGTTTATATTTGCGATGAATGCGTAAAGCTCTGCTCTGATATTATTTATGAAGAATACGACTTAAACAATGAAGAAAGCGAAGCTTCTTCACTGCCTAAGCCTGCAGAGATAAAGAAAATACTCGACGATTATGTAATTGGACAAGAGGATGCGAAAAAAGCACTCTCTGTCGCTGTTTATAACCATTATAAAAGAATTATGTCTTCGGACAACAATGACAATAAGGATGTGGAGCTTCAAAAGAGCAATATACTTATTGTCGGCCCAACGGGAGTTGGAAAGACTCTTCTTGCTCAGACCCTTGCAAAGGTGCTTAATGTTCCGTTTGCTATAGCAGACGCCACAACGCTTACAGAAGCAGGATACGTTGGGGAGGATGTTGAAAATATACTTCTTAAGCTTATTCAGGCTGCGGACTATGATGTTGAGCGTGCTGAAAGAGGAATAGTATATATTGACGAAATAGATAAAATTACTAAGAAATCTGAAAACGTATCAATTACAAGAGACGTAAGCGGAGAAGGTGTTCAGCAGGCGCTTCTTAAAATACTTGAGGGTACTGTAGCTTCGGTTCCTCCTCAGGGAGGAAGAAAGCATCCACATCAGGAGCTTATACAGATAGATACCACAAATATATTATTTATTTGCGGCGGAGCGTTCTGTGGACTTGATAAAATTGTCCAGCAGAGAACAGGAGAAAAGGCTATAGGCTTTGGTGCAAAAGTTCAGACAAAGCATGATAATTCTTTTGATGCTCTTATGAAAAAGCTTCAGCCTCAGGATCTCCTTAAGTTTGGTCTTATTCCAGAATTTGTAGGACGTGTTCCTGTAGTTGTTACATTGCACAGCCTTGATGAGGAGGCTCTTATTGAAATACTCAGCGAACCTAAAAATGCTCTTCTGAAGCAGTATAAGTATCTTTTTGAGCTGGATGACGTGGAGCTTGAGTTTACTGAGGGTGCTGTAAGGGCGATTGCAAAGCAGGCGGTTGAGAGAGAAACCGGCGCGAGAGGATTAAGAGCCATAATAGAAAGCTTTATAAATGAAATAATGTTTGATATTCCATCTGACAACACAATTGAAAAATGTGTAATAACAGAGGAAACGGTTAATAAACTCGCAGGACCTCAGATAGTCCATAATGAAAACAAGCTTCCGCTTAAAGAGAGAAGAAAAAAACAGGATAAAGACACAGCTTAATTTTAAGAACTCCGATATTTGTATATCGGAGTTTTTTGTGTTATTATATAATTTAATATATACTGGCTATATATTAAATGCTGTTGATACAGACAAGAGGTGATAAGTTTGAAAAAGGAGAATGAACTAAGCTTACCGCTTATTCCAGTGAAAGGAATTGTGGTTTTTCCACATATGATAACCAGCTTTCCTTTAGACAAAGAAAAGTCTATTGCTGCTTTGAAGAAAGCCTCAGGGGAATATAAAAATAAAGTCATTTTGGCGGTTCAAAAAGATGAACCGGATTCGAAAGAGAATGATTTATATAAAGTCGGTGTTGTGGCGTCAGTCAAACAGACGCTTATGCTGCCGGGAAATTCAACTCATTTGATTGTTGAAGGTATTGTAAGGGCAGATATTACGGATATTGAAGATAACGGTAAATTTAGCTGTGCGCATGCATTGGAGATACCTCAGGATACAGAGGTTCAATATGATGACGTTACAGAGGCATTTATGAGAATAGTAACTGATACATTCGGTCAATACTATAAATTAACAGGTGCTAAATCCAATGGACAGGAGCCTGTAGTAAATGTAATTAATGCGACTAAACCGGGACAGCTTGCTGATATAATCTGTGCGGCCGTGACAATGCCAGTCGGCGAAAAGCAGCTGCTTCTTGAAATGTTCGACCCAATAGAGAGACTTAAATATGTATATGAGAAACTGCAAAAAGAATTAAACATACTTAACTTAAAAAAAGATATTGAGACAAAAGTTAAAAAGAAAATGGAAAAGTCTCAAAGGGATTACTATTTAAGAGAAGAGCTAAAAGTAATTCATGATGAACTTGGAGAAAAAGATGATATTCAGGATGAAATAGAAAAATACAACAGCATGCTTCTGGAAAAAAATCCGCCTCAGCATGTAAGGAAAACAGTTGAGAAGGAAATACAAAGATTAAGAAGGATACCGGTTACTACTCCGGATGCGAATGTATCCAGAAATTATATTGAATATATATTAGGTATACCCTGGACAGAAAAAACAGAAGATAACAAAGATCTGTTAAACGCGGAAAGAATACTTGATGAAGACCATTACGGCCTCAGGAAGGTAAAGGAAAGGATTATTGAGTACCTTGCTGTGAGGATGAACACTGATGAAACCAATTCTACGATTCTATGCCTCGTTGGACCTCCAGGAGTTGGAAAAACATCAATTGCGAAGTCAATTGCCAGGTCATTAGGAAGAAAATATGTGAGAATGTCTTTGGGCGGAGTTAAAGATGAAGCGGAAATAAGGGGACACAGAAAAACATATGTAAGCGCGATGCCGGGAAGAATTATCAATGCAATGAAGCAGGCAGGAACAATTAACCCACTTATGCTGCTGGACGAGGTAGACAAGCTTAGTATGTCATTTCAGGGAGACCCAGCGGCGGCTCTGCTTGAGGTTTTAGATTCTGAACAGAACAACAGCTTCAGAGACAATTATATAGAGGTAGAATATGACCTGTCTAAGGTGCTTTTTATTTGTACAGCAAATAATGCCTCTGAAATTCCAGCCGCTTTAAGGGACAGAATGGAACTTATTGAACTGACTGGATATACATCGGAAGAGAAGAAACAGATAGCAATACGCCACCTTATACCTAAACAGCTTAAAGAAAATGGACTTAAAAGAAGCCAGATAAAGATTACGGAACAAGCTGTTGAAACCATTATTACTGGATACTGCCGTGAAGCGGGAGTAAGAAAATTGGAGAGAACAATTGGCAAGCTCTGCCGCATGGCTGTAAAGGATATATTAACGGGTGCAAAGAAGTCTGTTAGAATTACAGCCAAAAATATAGAAAGCTATCTTGGCAACCCTAAATATAAGCCATCTCAGCTGATTGATGAACCCTCGGTAGGTATTGTCAGAGGACTTGCTTGGACTCAGGTAGGCGGTGAAACGCTTCTGGTTGAGGTAAATACAATGAAGGGCAGCGGAAAGCTTGAATTGACCGGCAATATGGGAAACGTAATGAAGGAGTCGGCTAAGGTGGCCCTGTCATATATACGCTCAAAAGCCGGAGCATTTGGAATTGATGAGGACTTTTACAAGGAAACAGATATTAGCCTACATATACCCGAAGGGGCTGTCCCAAAAGATGGGCCGTCAGCAGGAATAACGATGACAACCGCTATGGTGTCGGCATTGACGGATAAGCCCGTAAGAAATGATGTGGCGATGACAGGAGAGGTAACCATAAGGGGTAGGGTTTTGGCTATAGGCGGACTTAATGAGAAGGTTCTGGCCGCCAAACGTATAGGAATAACAAATATAATACTTCCAGAGGCAAATGATGCGGATATAGCTGAAATGCCGGAGGAAATAAAAGACGGAATGAATTTTATTTATGTAAGAGAAATGAGCCAGGTAATTGAAAACGCCTTGGCAGGAGGATTTTAATATGAAAGTCAACAATGTTTCGCTGGCTGCAGTCGGCGTGAAAATGAGCCAGTATCCCACCGACGGTAAACCTGAAATAGCTTTTGCCGGTAAATCTAATGTAGGAAAATCTACTCTGATAAACGCTATGATAGGAAGAAAAGCGCTCGCCAGAACAAGCTCTCAGCCTGGAAAAACACGAACAATAAACTTCTATGACGTTGAAGACGTGCTCTATTATGTTGACCTTCCCGGCTATGGCTATGCTAAGGCTCCAAAAACAGAAATTGAACGCTGGGGAAAAATGATAGAGGAGTACCTAAATAAAAGGGAAACATTAAAGGGAATAGTAATGCTGGTAGATATACGCCATGACCCGGGCGAAAATGATAAGATTATGTACAACTGGCTTAAACACTACAATTATGACATAATTGTAGTTGCCACTAAAATGGATAAAATAAAGCGCTCACAGATACAAAAACAGCTATCTGCCATTAAAAAAGGTCTTAATCTAGAACCTGGAGACAGACTTATACCTTTTTCTGGAGAAACGAAGGCCGGAGTGGACGAGCTGTGGGAAGTTCTTGAAAATCTCATTGGGTATGAGAATGATAAGGAGTGACAAAGATGAAACAGAAGCTGCATTTATCTGAAAATAGTAAAATGATTGGCGGGGTCTGCGGGGGCCTTGCGGAAAGCCTTGGTGTTGATCCTTCGTTTGCCAGAATTGGCTGTGTGATTTTATTTGCCTTTATGCATGGCTTAACAGTGCTGCTGTATATAATCATGTGGGCTATATTACCAAGGGGTATTCAATAAAATAACTTTAATTAAAAAACGGACATTTATGTCCGTTTTTTAATATGTAGTAAACTGTCTGGGATCCATGAGCATTGAGCCCAAATAAACTGTATAATGAAGATGCGGCCCTGTAACAAGCCCGGTTGAGCCAACATATGCAACAACTTCACCCTGAGTTATTTTTTCCCCTTCTTCAACCAATATAGACTTAAGATGGTTATAAACAATGGTGTAACCATCATTGGTTTCATAACTCATGACATTACCATAGGTTTCGGAAAAATGTATATCTGTTACGGTTCCGCTTCTTACAGCGTATACATTACTGCCTTCGTCAGCAGCTATATCCAAACCGTTATGATATTCTTCCACATCAAGGACGGGATTTGTTCTGGCGCCGCATGGAGATGAAATTACTCCGCTGTCAACAGGGTCTATCCAGCCTTCAGGTATAATTATGGCTTCAGTTATTCCGGCGGGGTATCCTCCTCGGCAGGAGGCTTTTCTTGTGCAGGTATGTCATCTGAGGTATTTTTAATATCGTTTACTATTTCTGATTCGACATCTTTTCTTGTATCTTCCTCCGCTGAAAACATACATTTAACAAATCCCGTGATATTATCCTTTATATTTCCCTTATCTTCAAATTCATTCAGCACATTCCTGCTTATTATAGCGGCAGTTCTATCCCTCAGGTTTTTTGTAGCTGAACTGTTTGTGTATGCTATTATAAGCACGAATACACATAGAATAATAGCTGCTGAGATTTGATTTCCCAGCCTGGTTGTTTCGTTGGGATTGTTCTTGTATTTTTTGTTATACGAATAGCGGCTTCTTTGGGAACGCTTTCTCACAGGACGGTTTTCCATTGATACACTTCCGTAATAATGTTTATTAAATTATATTGGGCTTGTATCAAAATTATGACGGAAAAACACCCTGCCTAGGCAGGGTGTTTTTTGTTTCTTCGATTATACAATGAAATTCCATGCAAGTCTTAATACATTCGTGGCTGTGCCGCACATAAGTCTTAACCATGCAGATGTAATACCGCAGGTCTGACGGTAAGCGTCAGATATACCTAAAGCTGTATTTGCTGCCGTGGATACGGCTTTTTTTGCCACAAATCTGCATGAGCCGCTGGTTGCCTCCATAACCGCACAGAACTTATCGGAAAAGGAAACCGCTAAGGATTCCCTGTATCTTGGTCTGTTTAAAGAGGAGCAGGGCCACATGTGATTAACTATGGCATCTTTTTCAATATCGTTAAGTTCAAATATTCTTTCTGAATTTCTGAGAGCATCGAAAGGATGGTTTTTAAGAAGCTTCTGACCGTTTCCATCAATGCTTGTATTTTCAAAAAAGTACAGGTCGTGCATAAGCCCGGCTCTGGCAGCAGAGCGGTAATCCCATCCCAAACGCCTGCATAAGCAGTAGCTGTAATAGGATACGTTCAGAGAGTGCTGGAGTCTTGTTGTAAAATGATGATGTTTAAAATCATCCAGCATATTGACTTCATCATTGTCAAGTATGCCTGCGACACAGTCACGATAAGTCACTGCTTTTGTGTCATTTTCATTATACATATCGAATTTAGAACCGGTTATTTTTGCCATTAATCTACCTTCCCAGTAATATTTACTTCTGTATCTTAATAAAGAAATCAGATACAGAGAAAAACAAAGGAGTTACCCATTTGTCTTTCTGCATATAATTATAGCACAATAAACAACAGCTTTCTATAATTATATTATTAAAATTTATGGTACTAAGTGTACAAATATTCACAACTTAACTAATACAATATGCTTAATTCTTTGTGACAGGCAGCAATTTAGCTTCTATATATTCTGCCAGCTTTTCGGGATTAACAATAATCTGACAGCCTCTTTGTCCCGCGCTTATACTGATCTCATCAAAAAGAACAGCTGTTTCATCAATATAAGAAGGGAATTTTTTTTTCATTCCTATTGGTGAGCAGCCGCCCCTTATATATCCCGTAAGTCCCAACAAATCCTTTACATGTATCATTTCAATACTTTTATTTCCTGATACTTTTGCGGCTTTTTTTAAATCCAGTTCTTCATCAACAGGAATACAAAAAACTACCGGACCGGTTTTGTCGCCCTTTGTTACAAGCGTTTTAAATACTTGTTCAGCAGGAATACCTAAAACCTCGGCGGCATGGTGACCTGACAGATCGCTCTCATCATATTCATATTCTCTGGTGCTGTATTCTATTCCAACAGCGTCTAACAGGCGCATTGCGTTTGTTTTTATCATAAATATTCCACTCCGTAAATACATTCAAATTTTATAGGATAATTATATTAAAATACAGATTTTATGATATAATCACTTTAACTGCAATATTAATTATATACATAAGGAGCTGAATTTCAATGAAAAGATTTTTGGTTGAGTTTGCTATGGGTACTGACCTTCACGGGCAGAATGTTACAAAAGCAGCCTGCAAGGCTGTAAGAAATGCAATTTCAAACTGCTGTTTATGCGGAATTTCTGACTGCCTTGGGGTAGAGGATTTGGACAACCGCATGCATATACATGTAAAGCTGGGCTCGACGAATCCTGAAGGAATAGATGTTGAACAGGTTAAGGCGGAGCTTCCATTAGGAACGGTTGATGTAGAATGCGTTCAGGGCGGTATGCAGTGCGAGGGCCTGCATGTTGATGAATTTGGCGAAGGGGACAAGATAACAATGGTTATCGCTGCTCTTACAGTTTATATAAAGGATTAAAAAAGGGGCTTATGCCCCTTTTTAATTGCTGAATTTTTTTGCCTTTTCTCTATAAAACTCAATTGCTTCTTTGTACTCGTTTCCGTTAAGTATCTTATGGCCTTCCTCACTTATGGAGTAGACACCTTTAGACACCTTTATAAACCAGCCGTAGAAGTTTCTGCTTACTATATTTCCGGCATAGACCTCGTTTAAAATTTTGTTAATCTGAGCTGGACTTACTTCTCCAAAGGCCTCAGCAAGACAAAGAATGTATATACTTTTTTCTCTGTATGCTGTAAGTATTTTAGTTTTTGTAACACCGCCTGTATTAACATGCAAATTTCTATCAGCTATTTCTTTATTAAGCGAAGCCCGTTTTACGGAGCTTTTAGGCTTCGCGTTGCCGGCAGGAGCTGAGACAACATCCACTGTTTTAAGTTCGCTGTCAAGAGCGACGGTTATTATTCCAATGTCCAGTCGTTTCATTAGCTTAATCATGCTGTTCCATTGAGAACCTTTAGCGCATTTTGGGCGGGGGATAACAACATACACTAGATCAGTCATAGACTGCCTTTCAATTGCTTGATAAACAAGTTTAAGACAAAAACTTTTTTTCAGTTCGGCTACTATAGTCTCTCCATCTCTTTTAGCTACGAGATCACATGATTTTACCTCAGCCTGTACATCATAGCCGAGTGAAGTAAAATATTTGCACACAGGAGCATATAAGTCTGATTCTTTAAAGTCCATGTTATTTACCCATAAATTTTTCTATCTCATCAGTTGTTTTCATGAAGCCGTCAGAAAGAAGCTCACAGCCTGTATCGGTAACAAGGGCATCGTCCTCTATTCGTATTCCTATTCCATATTCCTCAATATAAAGTCCGGGCTCAACAGTAAGCACCATTCCAGGCTCAAGCTTTCTGTCTCCGTATCTTCCTATATCATGTGTTTCAGCGCCAAGATAATGGCTTACCCCATGATAGTAATATTTAGAGACATCATCAGGCGTTTCGGCCAAACCAATTTTATTGAGCTTTTCAAAATAATGTTCTCTGAGTACTTCATTCAGCCTTGAAAATTTAATTCCGGGCTTAATTGTGTCAATAACCTTTTGCTGCCCTGAAAGAACTATATCGTATATTTGCTTTTGCTGTTCAGTAAATTTTCCGTTAACGGGAAATGTTCTGGTAATATCTCCGTTATACCAGCAAACCTGAGCTCCGCAGTCGACTAAAACCAAATCACCGTCTTCAGCTACGGCGTTATTTTCATTATAATGAAGAATTGTTCCTCTCTTACCTGACGCGGTAATTGTCTTAAAGGCTTTATCCCTTACACCATTTTTTGTCAAAACATAATCAAAATATGCCTCAAGCTCGTATTCGAACATACCGCCACGGGCATTTCTCATCATTTCAGTAAGACCATCAGTGGTTATTTTGATTGCTTTTCTCATGAGGTCAAGCTCATACGGCTCCTTAATAACCCTTAGGTCTGCAAAGAAGGGATATGCGTCTATCATATCAATAACAGGATATTTTTTTCTGATCTCCCAAGCAAATTTAAGTCCTTCTGTATCTGCCGCATTCCAATCTCTATCTTCTAAATCAATATATATATGTTTTATATTATTTTTGAAAATTGTCTCGGAAATATCCTCATAGAACTTATCTGTATACGAAATACTATTAATTCCGGATTGTTCAGAGGCTTCCTCAGGCGTAATATTGGCTCCTACCCATTTAGCCAGATATCCGTTGTCTCTTTCAATATAGAGAGTTACTTCTTCATCGGTTTCTGTTTTTATAAATACAATTACCTCATTTTCTTTATCAATACCACTTACATAGTAAAAATTCCTATCTGGTGAAAACTGGTATTTTTCATCGCCCCTTTTATACGGCGCATGCCCTGCGAAAAGAACTAATACGGAATTATTAAGCATTCTTTTAAAAACCTTGCGGCGGTTATTAATTACAAAATCCTTTAACATGTTAAACCTCCTTATTAGGAATATAAATAATATTGATTATATCACAAAAACTGTTATAATCAACAGAATGGAGTGTGATTAAATGTTTGATATTTCCATTTATAAATGTGACAGCTATGAGTATGATGAAGTGAAACATATATTGAAGAAGGAAATAGATGATTTAGGAGGAATTAAGAAATTTATATCAAAAGGCGAGAGAGTGGTTATAAAGCCTAATCTGGTAATGAAAAAAGCTCCGGAGGAAGCGGCAACAACTCATCCAAGCCTTGTCAGGGCAGCTGCGGAATTAGTAATTGAAGCCGGCGGTGAGGCAGTAATAGCGGAAAGCCCGGGAGGGCCGTTTAACGAAATGCTTTTGAAGTCACTATACAGGACATGTGGTATGACACAGGCCTCAGAGCTTTCGGGAGCAGAGCTAAACTATAATACTTCAGCAATGGAGTTATCTAACCCTGATGGAAAACTGCTTAAAAAGGTTACTGTAGTTCAAGAGATAATCAAGGCTGATAAGATAATAAACATATGCAAGCTTAAAACACATGGAATGGCAAAAATGACAGGAGCAGTTAAAAACCTTTTCGGAATTGTCCCAGGCACTATGAAAGCAGAGTATCATCTTAACCGGCCAAATATTTCTGATTTTGCGAATGCGCTTATAGATATATGTCTGCTAGCAAAGCCGGTGCTTAATATAACAGACGCTGTAGACTGCATGGAGGGAAATGGACCAACGGGTGGAACTCCAAGACATGTGGGCGCAATAATGACTTCCACGGATCCTTTTGCATCAGATATTGCTTCAGCTGGTATTTTAAATATTGATCCAGATACCGTACCTGTATGTGCTGAGGCTATCAAAAGATGTCTTGGGCCTGAAAATATAAATGAAATAAATTTCATAGGGGATAATATAGATGATATTGCCATAAAAGACTTTATTGTGCCTATGACTAAGCCTATTAATGTAACCGAAAGCCTGCCTAAACCGCTGTATAAACTCGTAAATGATATATTACAGCCATATCCGTACTTTAAAAAGGAAATTTGTATTAGCTGCGGAAGATGCGTGTCTAATTGTCCGCCTAAAGCATTGGAAATTCAGAATAAAAAACCAAATCTAGTAAAATATAAATGTATCAGATGCTTTTGCTGCCAGGAGCTTTGCCCTGCTGTGGCAATTGAAATTAAAAGACCCATTCTGTATAGAGTTTTTTCTTCACTATAAAAATATAATATGGTTAACGAAATTTTATTGACTTAATTAAATTTCAGTGTTAATCTAATGTTAGTATATAATATAAAATTTAAATATAATTACGGAGGTATAAAATTATGAAATTTACATCAACACCTAAAGCTCCCGCAGCAATTGGACCTTATTCACAGGCAGTTTCAGTAAACGGATTATTATTCACATCCGGACAGGTTGCCTTTGACCCTGCTACTGGAGAAATAGTTGGAACAACAATTGAAGCTCAGGCTGATCAGGTTTGCAAAAACCTCGGCGCTATTCTTGAAGAAAATGGACTCAACTTTACAAATGTTGTAAAAACAACATGCTTCCTTGCTGATATGGGAGACTTTGCAGCATTCAACGAAGTATATGGAAAATACTTTACATCAAAACCGGCAAGAAGCTGTGTTGCAGTAAAGACACTTCCAAAGGGAGTTCTGTGTGAAGTAGAACTTATTGCGGCTGTAGAGGAGTAAGACAGATGGCAGAAGAACAAAAAACAGGCTGCAGCCCGTCCGATTGTGCGGGCTGTTCCCATGCAGGTGAATGCGGAAGCAAACCGCAGAGTCTGATCAAACCGGAAAATAAAAAATCACACATCAACCATGTGATCGCAGTTGTCAGCGGAAAAGGCGGTGTTGGGAAATCTATGGTTACCGCATCGCTTGCAAGGCTGATGAGAGAACAGGGATTTTCTGTAGGTATCATGGACGCAGATATCACAGGTCCATCCATTCCGAAGATGTATGGAATCCATGAAAAAGCAAAAGGGGATGGAGAAAATATTTTCCCATGTGAGGCAAAGGATGGAACGAAGATCATGTCCATCAACCTTTTACTTCCGGAAGAAGATGATCCGGTTATCTGGAGAGGTCCGGTCATTTCAGGTGTT
>OHAS01000678.1_pt1 | contig 28693 bp, 28 predicted proteins | sample 1577131 | NCBI WGS metagenome assembly OHAS01 (sample SAMEA3541566, study PRJEB24748) | human gut metagenome | biome: human gut; feature: human-associated habitat; material: faeces | place: China | collected 2012 | reverse complement strand
AACATAATCCGCTTTTTCTTTCAATTGTTCCGGCTTCGGAAGTTCGGAATCAGTGTTAATTTGCGTGTGGTTAAACTAATGAATTTATTCCAAGAATATAAAAACATTGATGTTAAAAGGATTGCCAAATACATCAAAGTTAACATCAACCGTTTTCGTTATATCCGGCTGGGAATGAAAGGACGCAACAGGCATAAGGTAATTGCCGTCGGCTATGCCGCAGCAATCGGCGTGGCTTTTATTTTGTCGCTTACCAATAACAATGACGTTAATGCGTCAATCGCTCCGACAGATTCCATCAATTATATTATGCTGGAAAACGCACTGGACAGCAGCACCGAACAAGCATCCGTACCGACAATATATCCGGAGAAGTCCATTGACAACATTAAATCTCTGTATGAAATGGTTACCGTTAAGGAAAAAGAAAAAACCATTGAAAAAGAGCTTACCGTTTCTAAAGGAGACACTTTTATCAGTCTGCTGACCGGCTTGGGCATGGAATACAACGATGCTCACAGCCTTTATTTAAAGCTTAAAAAAGTTTATGATCCGGCAAATTTAAAAATCGGGCAGAAACTGGCCGTAACCGTCATTGAGGATCAGGAAACCAACCAAATGCTTTCACTGGAAAGCATCGTTATCGAGCCGAAAGCGGGACACCGTTACATTCTGGAAAAGAACGACCAGAAAGAATATATTGCCAAAGCGGAAAAAGACGAACTTATTGAAGAAGTTAACAGCGCTTCCGGTACAATCAGCGGTTCGCTGTCGGTTTCCATGCGCAAACAAGGCATTCCCGGCAAAATTGTAGCTAAGTTCAGCAATATTTTCGGTCAGGCGGTTGACTTCCGGCGCGATGTTCGCAGCGGTGATAAATTTGAAGTTATTTATGAAAATCATATTACGCCCAGCGGAGAAGTCGTCAAAACCGGGAATATTCTATATGCCGGATTGATTTTGCGCCGCAACAAGCTTGAACTTTACCGCTTTACCGACAAGAACGGAAATGTTGACTACTATAACGAAAAAGGCCTGGCAATGAAACGGACGCTGCACCGCAAACCGCTGGCTTTTCAAAAGGCTCGTATTTCGTCGCCGTTCGGCAAAAGAAGACACCCGATTTTGAAAAGAACGATTGTCCACTGGGGTGTTGATTATGCTGCCCCCAAGGGAACCGCAATTTATGCCGGCGGTGACGGCGTGGTTTTGGTTGCCAAATACAACGGCAGTTACGGCAACTATATTAAAATCCGCCACAACTCCGAATATTCAACAGCTTACGGTCACATGAAAGGTTTTGCCAAAGGGATTCGTCCGGGCCGGACAGAAAAAACGGCGGAAGGATCGCTCCCGCCGCCGCTTTTTTCATGACTTTTCAAGCCGTCATGCCATCAGTCGTAATTTTTGCAGTCCTGGCTGCTGTTTCTGCCGGAATTTCTGCTGCTGTTCTGGCTTTTGTTCTGACTGTTATTCTGGCTTCTGTTCTGGCCATTGTTCTGGCTGTTATTCTGGCTTCTGTTCTGGCTGTTGTTTCCTGCGTTTTCATTTCTTGTGCTGTCGTCCATATCATAGCTGTTTCTTGACATTTGAAATACCTCCTAATGGGATTCAGTTGACTACACCCATAGTATGGGCTCATCCGCAGAAAACTATTCGCCGAAGGTTCGTTTTAATTTTTTTAAGCACTGGCCAAAAGCCGGCACAAGAAACAGATCCGCGCAGATCCAGGCCAGGGGACTGGCAAAGCAGGCCGGAAGGAAGCCGAACACCGGCACCAGGCAGAAGCCCACAAAGGCCCTGGCAACCATCTCACAGACCCCAGCCAGAATGGCAAAGGTACTGAATCCCATGCCCTGGATGGCGAACCGCACCACATTCACCAGAGTCAGAGGAATATAAAACATACTGTTGCAGATCAGGAAGGTGGAGATCTGCCGGATCAGCTCCGTTTCCGACGAATCCACGAAAAGCAAGGCCAGATACCGGCCGCAAAAGAACAGCGCCGCAAAGGCCGCTGCCGAATAGGCAAAGCCCATAAGACTGGCCTTTTGCACACCTTCCCGCACCCGGTCCAGCTTTTTCGCCCCCACGTTCTGGCCGGCCCAGGTGGCCATGGTGCCGCCCAGGGCATCAAAGGGCGTACAGAAAAACATGCTGATCTTGCTGCCGGTGGATACGGCAGCCACAGCCATGGAGCCCAGGGAATTGACGGCAGCCTGTAAGATCACGCTGCCGATGGCCGTGATGGAATACTGGAGCCCCATGGGGATGCCCATGGCACAGAGCACCCGGATCATGTCCCTGTCGGGCTTTTTTTCGTCTCCCTCCATCCTGAGGACCGGGAATTTATGGATCATGTATGCCAGGCACAGAACGGCAGAGATCCCCTGGGAGACCACCGTGGCCAGGGCCGGACCGCCTACGCTCATATGGAGCACCAGGATCGTGAAAAAGTCCAGGCCGATGTTTAACACCGAGGACAGAAGAAGGAAATACACCGGTGTCTTACTGTCGCCCAGGCTCCGGATGATCCCGGCCAGGAGATTATACATATAGGTAACGGGAATTCCCATGAAAATCACAAATATGTAATCATAAGCCCCCTGGATAATGTCCTCCGGCGTGTTCATCCAGCGGAGGATATCCATGCAGAGGATGCCCACAGCCGCCGTCATCACCACCGCAAACACTGCCGCCAGATATCCGGCGTTGGCCACGAACTTCCGCATGCCCTTGTGGTCTCCGGCCCCGAATTTCTGGGCCACCGGGATGGCAAAGCCCGTGGCCGCACCGATGCAGAAGCCGTTGATCATGAAATTGATGGAGCCGGTGGAGCCCACAGCCGCCAGGGACGTGACCCCCAGGCACTGGCCCACCACCATGGTATCCACCATGTTGTAAAACTGCTGAAATAAGAGCCCCAGAAGCATGGGGAGGGCAAAGCCCAGGATCAGCCCAAACGGCGATCCCGATGTCAGGTCCTTTCCGCTTTCTTTTCTCATACGTATCCTCCTCGTCCGTATCGTTCCTCACGTCATTTTTTAAATAATTCCCTATTATAAAACCAGTTTTTTTTAATGTACAGACCGGAAAATTGCCAAAATATTCCCTTGTTTCCCCTTCCATTTCGTGAAAAGATATGATAAGATGACAACAGGACAAACGTCCGGAAAATAATTATGCAGAGTAGATAAATGCGCGTCAAGTGCCATGCCGGACGGGGAGTTGCCGGCGGGACGAAGGGCTATGCCCGCGGTGCATCTGTCGCATCCCGCTGCACCAGAAGATAAGGATCCCATATCTCCTGCTGCGGTCAGAATTCTGCAAAGGAGGTATTTTTTTATGAAGAAACTACTTGCTTTGATTTCTGATTCCTACCATGAATTCAAACACGTAAGCACCATCACCACCTGCGCTATGTTTGGCGCCATGTCCATTGTCTTAAACCAGCTCGCCACCATCCGTGTAACTCCCAATTTAAAGATCGGCTTTGGCGCCCTGCCCAACGAGCTGGTGGATTATCTGTTCGGCCCTGTGGTGGGAAGCCTGTTCGGCGGCGGCATGGACATCATCAAATTCATGCTGAAGCCCGACGGCGGCTTTATGCCTGGCTTCACCTTCAACGCCATGCTGGCTGCCTTTATTTACGGTCTCTTCCTTTATAAGAAGCCCCTGAGCCTTAAACGTATGCTGGCTGCCAAGCTGGTGGTCGCAGTTCTCTGCAACATCCTCTTAGGCACCCTGTGGCTTTCTATGATCAATGGAAAGGGCTATCTGGCCCTTCTTCCCGCCCGGGCCGTGAAAAACCTGATCCAGTGGCCGGTGGACTCCCTGATCTTCGTCCTGGTAGCCAAGACCCTGGAGCAGGCCGGCGTATTCCGGCTGGTCCGCCGCCAGCATCAACCATAAAACAGGCTGTGCGGAGCTCTCATGGCCATCCCGGCAGCGCCAGGATCCCGTGAGCCCCGCCACAGCAAAACAGCCCGCAGACACTCACATCTGCGGGCTGTTTCTATATCCTTTTATCCTTTATCCATCTGCCCGGAGGGCTGGGAAATTTTCATTAATCACCGAGGACGTTGACGATCTTCGCCGGATTCCGGTAGGTCCATTCGGAAACGCAGATGCCTGTCCTCTCGTTGGAGGCATGTACCACCTGGCCGTTGCCGATATACAGGGCCACATGGTTGATGCGCTTTCCGCTGGCATAGAATACCAGATCGCCCGGACGGATCTCTGCTGCGCTGATCTCACGGCCCTGGACAGCCTGGGATCTGGAGGAGTGGGGAAGCTCCACACCGGCTGAATGGCGCAGTACATAAGAGGTGAATCCGGAGCAGTCTGCTCCTTTATTGGGATTGGTCCCGCCGTATACATAGCGGTTTCCCACAAACTGAAGACCGTATTCCACAACAGCCTGGCGTCGTTCTGCAGAAACACGGGCTGCGGTCTCCTCCGCAGTCTCCACAGGAACCACCGGGGCTTCCTCCGGAGCGTCCTCCAGGGTCTCTTCCTCATCCTCTGCTGCCGCAGTGTTCAGATAGCCCTCGAATTCTCCGGTGGAGATCTTTGCCCACTGACCGTTTACCATTTCCAGTACGTCGTATGTATCCCCGGCCTCAGCCTGTCCCACCACCTGGGACTCTGTATCCGGCTCCGAGTACACCTCTGTGTTCTCGTCTTCCACCTGGATCAGCATGGAAGCTCCGGCCTGGTCCTCCGTATCCTTCCGTCCGGCAATGATGATCTCCGGCTCCTCCGGGCCATCCACCGCATGGAGCAGAGGTCTGGGGGCCTCCTGGTCGGCCATGGCCCTTTCCGGCGCTGCCGCTGCCATCAGTGTACAGAAACAAAAAAGTCCGGCGGTCTTCAAAATCCTGTTTGTCATATAATCCCCAATCATTACTTTTTCTTTTTCGTTTATTACAAATTTGTTAAAACTTGTTACGAAAATGATTATATTTCCAAAACATGTTTTTGTCAACCAATCTGCCGGACTTAATAATTTTTTAATATTTTCCCGTCTACCTTCTCAGGCTCTTAATAAACCACCACACCAGCAGGAGCATCAGCACCGGTCCGGCAAACCGTACCAGCAGTGCGAAGATGCCCCCCAGGAGCCTGAATACCGCAGAGAATACAACAAAGACTGCCAGCATTAAAAGCAGCTTCCAGTACCATTTGCTCAGGTCAAAGTAGTGGACGTGCGAGGAGGTCTCCGACTGGCTTTCATATGTGCTGCCGGCGTCCTCAAAGGCTCCGTATCCGTCTCCCATGGCCTCTCCTGCCGCCTCACTGGAATCGATGATGGTCCTGGCCACGATCCTTGGCTCCCCGATCTCATCCACGATCTCATCCACAGTACGGCCCTTTGCCATCTCCTGGGAAATGTAAGAATTGTAATAATTTAAATTTTCCCGGATCACGGAGGCCGGTACCTCACCAGCCAGCGCTTCCTCCAGTCCTGCTAAAAATTCTTCCCTGCTCATTCAGTTCTCCTTGATGTTTGATTGATTCTGCTTACCCTAATTTTTCCTTCAGGATACCGCCGCGGTACGCCGCCATCAGCTCCTTCAGGTCCTCGATCTTGGCGGCCAGCTCTCTTCCGGTATCTGTATCCGCCACCATGATCCGCTTTTTCATTTTTTCAACGATGGTCACCTTGGGGGTGTTCTCATGCTTCGGATCAAAGGGCTTGTGCTCCGCCAGGGCCAGATGACGGGAATTGAAGATCAGCGTATAGCCGGCGATCCCTGTCTTTGGCTGGTAGGACTTGGCAAGGCCGCCGTCGATGACGAACAGCTTTCCGTTGCCCTTTATGGGGCTCTCCCCATCCTTCAGCTTCACCGGCACGTGGCCGTTGATAATGTGGGAGCCCTCCACCGGAAGCCCGAATTCCCTCAGTATTTTATCACAAAATTCCTCTTTTGTACTCAGTTTATAGTACGGATTCATATTTTCTTTGGCCGCGGCCTTATCCGCCACAAAATAGCCCTCAAAGGTGGCCATATTGTCCTTGCCATAGACTGGAGACTTGGGCCCGCACCATAAATACCACATCAGATCCTTATACCACTCCTTGGTGGCATCGTCATCCGGCAGGAAGTAGGCCATCTTCACGGCATCCTCGATATAGTCTAACATCCGCTTTCCGGAATAGATGATCCCGTTGAATTTGATCTCATCGAAATCACCGTTTTCCTTCATGGGGATGCAGCCGTGGTACAGAAGGTTGGAGTTGCAGCACTTATACATGGCCCCATGGGAGTACACAAAGCGGATGTGGCGCTGGAGGTTTACGCTGTGCTTAAAGGACATGCACAGATTGTGGATCAGCTCCTCCTCTTCCTTTGTGAGCTTTAAGGGATCCTTGGGATCCACCGTGGGAAGCTTCTTATCCGTCAGCGGATATTCTTTTCCCTTGATGGTGACGGTCCCCTTTTCAAAATTGATCCGGGTCAGATGGAGCCGGTCCTCCATGTTATATTCCGGATGACGTTTGATGATCTGGCCCTCTACCTTAAACTGGATCACGGCGATAGCTTTATGCATCTTGGCCGCCAGTCCCGGATCCACCGCGTCATAAATATTTTCATCCAGGATCTTTGGCATAAAATGCTCGCAGGTGTCGTCCCGGTAGACTCTGGCCGCAAACATGGACAGCGGATTGATGCCGTAGCCGTCCTCCAGAAGGTCGAAGCAATTGTAGCGGATGGCGATCCGCAGGACGTTGCAGATGCAGGCCAGGTTGCCCGTGGCCGCCCCCATCCAGGAAATATCATGGTTGCCCCACTGGATGTCCACATCATGGAACTGCATCAGCTCTTCCATAATGATATCCGCTCTGGGTCCCCGGTCAAAGATATCGCCGATGATATGGAGATTGTCGATGGTCAGGTTCTGGATCAGGTTGCACAGCGCCTCAATGAACTCCGCGCCCATTTCGCTGTCGATGATGGAGCGGATGATCTCATCGTAGTAGACCTTCTTATTTTCATCGCTGTAATCCACATGGATCAGCTCGTCGATGATATAAGCGAATGCCGGCGGCATTTTCTTGCGCACCTTGGATCTGGTGTATTTGGACGACACCTCTTTACAGATGCATACAAGGCGGTAAATGGTGATCCTCTGCCAGTCCTCTGTAAACCGGTTTTCCCGCTTCGCCGCCCGCAGCCCGCGCTCCGGGTAGTAGATCAGGTTCGCCAGGGCGATCTCATCCTCATCGGAGATCACATAGCCAAAGGTCTCGGAGATCTTTTCCCGGATGATACCGGACGCGCTCCGAAGGAGATGGACAAAGGCCTCGTATTCCCCATGCAGGTCACTGAAAAAGTATTCCGTTCCCTTGGGAAGGCCGCGGATAGCCATCAGGTTGATGATCTCGCTGGACGCTGCCTGGACATTGGGATATTCCCTGGCCAGCAGTCTAAGGTACGCCAAATCTCTCATATTCAATTCCTCCCACAACACATTTCCGGCAGAGCCCCATTGAAACTTCCCCTGTTTTCCTACTTTTCCTCCGCCGGTGATTGCTTTTCCTTCCATTTTATAGTAACATATTCATATTTAAAAGACCAGACCAGAAAGGGGATTTTTTCATGGACCGGGAGCTTCTTTACGTTTTTGGAACCGGCAATGCAGCGGTGACCAACCTTTATAATACATGCTTTGCACTTAGGGACAGCGACGAATATTTCATGGTGGATGCCGGCGGCGGAAACGGGATCTTAAAGATCCTGGACAATATGCAGGTGCCTGTCCACCGGATCCACCACATCTTTGTGACCCATGAGCATACGGACCACATCCTGGGCATCGTATGGATGATCCGGATGATCGCCACCGGGATGCTAAAGGACCAGTACCAGGGAGACGCCTGGATCTACTGCCACGAGGACCTGGCGGAGACCATCCGCACCCTGTGCCGCCTGACCATTCAGGAAAAACATTTCCGTTTTCTGGACAGCCGGATCCATCTGGATCCCTTAAAGGACGGAGACCACCGTCAGATCTTAAGCTATGACGTGACCTTTTTTGACATCCACTCCACCAAGGCTCGGCAGTTTGGCTTCAGCCTCACCTTAAATAACGGGAAAAAGCTGACCTTCCTGGGAGACGAGCCCTATAACCCTGTATGCGAAAAATATGTACGGGACTGCGACTGGCTGCTCCATGAGGCCTTCTGCCTTTATGTGGAGCGGGATCTGTGGAAGCCCTACGAAAAACACCACAGCACCGTTAAGGACGCCTGCGAACTGGCCCAGGCCATGCAGATCCCCAATCTGGTGCTGTGGCATACGGAAGACAGCAACATCGCCGGACGCGAACGGCTGTATAAGAGCGAAGGGAAGAAATATTACGGCGGCAACATCTTTGTGCCGGACGACGAAAGCCTGATCGCTCTGTAACGGCAGACGGCTGCTTTCCTACTCCTGGGCCAGCTCCGCCTTCCAGAGCCCGTGGCGGTTACAGTACTCATAGACCGCCAGAGGCCGCTCTCCGTCACTCAGACGAAATTCCACCTGGGGCGGGTCTCCGGGCTTTAAGACCCGGAGGCTTCCTCCCCTGGTGGTCTCCAAATATACCCAGGTAATATAATGGTCCTCGTCCATGGGATGGTCGTCTGCTCCCACCTTTGCCTGGACCACATCCTTTTTCACCTCCACCACCGGAAGGTGCTTTTCCAGGGCCGCGTCCGTGGTGTTGGCGTGAAGCTTGTCATAGGTCCCGCAGCCCGCGTCCTCTTCCCCGTAGATCACCAGGGCAATGCCGTGACAGTCGGGACATTGTAAAAATCTGCTCATCTTCGATCCCTCTCTTTCTTATAGGAACAGACCCGGCTCCAGAAGCCTCCGTTTTGCCGGATCCTCTCATATAGTTTCCTCCATCCAGAACGATTTTATCCCCTGTACATGAAAAATCCATCCCACGCGCAGGAGAAATTTATTCCCGCGCCGCTTGCAAACTGCCGGAAACCCATGTAAAATATTCGGTGCCGGGCAAAGAAGATCCCGGCAGGAGGTACTGAACATGAAAAAATTTATGCTGCTTCACGGCGTCAACCACAACATGTTCGGGAAAAGAAATCCCGAACAGTATGGAACCATCACCTTAGATGAGATCAACGAAAACGTACAGAGACTGGCCCGGGAGCTGGGCGTTTCCGTCACCTACTTCCAGACCAATGACGAGGGAAAAATGGTGGACAAGATCCACCAGGCCTATACAGAGCATTACGACGGCGTCATGATCAACGCAGGAGCATGGACCCATTACAGCTACGGAATCTCCGACGCTCTGGAAATGCTGGAGTGTCCGCTGATCGAACTCCACATGTCCAATATACATAAAAGGGAGGAGTTCCGCCACCATTCGGTGATCTCCCCCATCGCCACCGGCATCATCGTTGGCCTGGGAGCCGACGTATACACTCTTGGCCTGCGGGCCCTTGTGGACCGCACCCGGGAACCGGAGCAGAAATAACCGGCTGGATCCAGGGAAATGGGCCATCCGGAAACCGGCGGTCCCGGATCGGTGTCTGAGATCCCGGACTTTCTATCAGTGATATCATGCCGCTGCCCGGCGGCGGAATGGAGATTATTATGAATAAACGCGAAATTTCAGAAATAAAGAAACAGTTCAAAAAAGACAACAACGCCATCACCCGCATCTGCGGCTGCTACGTGGATGCAGAAAAAAATATCAGAACGACTCTGAAAGAGGCCTTTTTTGCTCTTTCCGAGGAGGAGATCTTCAAATATTATGAGATCTTCAAAAAGACCCTTTCCGGGGGGCTCGGAAAAAATCTCCACAACCTGGAATATCCCATCCGCGACGAGGGCGAAGACAGCGCCCATGCCCTGCTCATGAAGCTTAAGGAGGAGAAACTGGCGGACGATGAAACGGTGGATTCCTTCTATAATAAAGTCATTGAAAACTACGACTATGGCGAAAACTATTACATCATTCTGATCCACAGCGCCTACGATGTTCCGGGAAAGGCCTCGGACAATGAAGAAATGTTCGACGCCTCCGAGGAGGTCTATCACCATATCCTCTGCTGCATCTGCCCGGTGAAGCTGTCAGAGCCGGGTCTCTCCTACAATGAGGCCACCAACCTCATCGAAGAACGGCCCAGGGACTGGTGGGTGCAGCCGCCTATGACCGGCTTCCTGTTCCCGGCCTTCAACGACCGTTCCTCTGACATCCACAGCCTCCTGTATTTTTCCAAAAATCCCGAGGAGCTGCACACCGAATTCATCGACGCCTGCCTGGGCGCGCCGTCGCCCATTTCCTTCCGATCCCAGAAGGAGGCGTTCCAAGAGATCCTCTCCGATACCCTGGGGGATTCCTGCGACTACACCATTGTCCGCCAGATCCATGAAACCCTCACCGAGTTAGCGGAGGAGCACAAGGAGGACATGGAGCCCCTGGCCCTGACAAAGCCCCAGGTCCGTGACCTTCTGGAAAAAAGCGGCGTGGAGCCGGAGAAGCTGGAGCATTTCGATACTGTTTATAAGGAAGCTGCCGGAGAAGATACGTCCATTCTGGTACCGGCCATCACAGGGACCGGAAAATTTGCCGTGAAAACGCCGGATGTGGACATCAAGGTCAACCCAGACCGGCTGGACCTGGTGGAGACCCGATTCATCGAGGGACGGCGCTGCCTGGTCATTGCCGTGGAAAACAACGTGGAAGTCAACGGAATGCCCGTAAAAATGTGGGAGGAGGCCCAGAACTAGGCCTCCTCCATATCTCGCAGCGCTTCCTCTCCCGTATTCACCAGATATTCCACTGCCTGGGCCGGGTAACTTCCCGCCGCCGTTTCCCCTGTGAGCATCAGGGACGAGGCGCCGTCCAGCACCGCATTATATATATCCAGGACCTCGGCCCTGGTAGGGACTGCCCGTTCATGCATGGAATCCAGCATCTGGGTCACCACCATGAACGGCTTTCCAGCTTCCCGGCATTCTCTGGCCAGCCTCTTCTGGACCCCAGGCAGCTTCCATAAAGGCATGGCGTTTCCCAGGTCCCCTCTGGCGATCACCACATGATCGCAGTACGGAAGCAGCTCCTTTATGGACTCCACTCCCTGCATGTTCTCGATTTTGGCGAAGACCTGGATCTCTCCGGCCCCGGCCTCCTTAAGAGCCTCCCGCAGAGCCAGAAGATCTTCTTTATTCCGCACAAAGGGCAGCATCACTCCGGTGATCCCATAGGAAACGGCTGCCCTTATATTTTTCCGGTCGCTTTCCGTCAGCGTGGGCATGGGGACAGCTTTCCCCTCAATGGCCAGGCTCTTCCCGGACTTTATGAGCCCGCCCCGGACCACCCGGGCCATGATCCGGCATCCGCTGGCGGACGGTGCGGCTCCGGCTTCTGTCTCCAGTTCCACCTTCCCATCGTCAATAAGGATCCGGTCTCCCGGACACATATACGCCAGCGCTTCCTCCGGAACCGGAAGGCCTCCATCTCCCAGGATCAGTCCGCTGCCCTCTTCCGCCTGGATCTCCTCCTTAAACTTTCCCAGACGCAGCTCCGGGCCCCGGAGATCCATGAGGATCTGTACCCGGGAATGAAGCTCCCTCCCGGCCTCCTGCACCATACGGATCCAATGTCCATTTTCCTCCAGATCCCCATGGGACAGATTGAGCCTCACGCCTGTCATCCCGGCTGCCAGCATCTCCTTTAACGTCTGCACACTGCCGCAGGCCGGCCCCAGCGTACCATAATACTCCATACGAAAACCTCCCGGATGTTTTTTTACTATCATACACCGGAATAACAAAAAAAGGAAGTCCCGCAGGCCGGTCCATGGGTCCAGAGCCTTCTACTCCTCTGTCCCGGGATCTTCCAGCACAACCTCCATCACATCCTCCACCCGGCATTCCAGCGCCCGGCAGAGCCGCTCAATGGTCTGGGTGGAAACGTTCATGTTCAGCTTCAGCCTGCGCATCTGTCCCGCGCTGATCCCATGATACCGGATCAGGCGGTACTGGCTCATCCCCCTTTTCTCCATGGTCTCCCACAGGCGCGTATATCTGACCATTCCGCAGTCTCCTTACCTACTTGTTTCCCTCTCTGGAACCAGTCGGACTCTTCCCAGCCATTTTTCCGCCAGTACGGTCTTCTGCTTTTCCGGCCAGCTTTTCTCCGGTAGCTGCTGCGGCCTTTCCTGTTCCCTGGACTCCGGATCTGGATGCTGGCTTTCCAGGCGCCTTATCTCCGGTGACGCCCTCCGCTTTTTTGGCATCCCTGGCCCCGGCTGCGGTCCTTCCAGCCGTCCTGCCTCCGGCACTGGACGGTTCCTTTCCGTCTGGTTCCTGGGGATCCAGGATCACCTCTACAATATCTTCCACAGGACACTGTAAAATATTGCAGAATACCTCCAGTGTATGGGTGGAAACATGCATATTCTTTTTCATCCGGCCGATCTGACCGGCGCTGATCTTATAATGGTTGATCAGCCGGTACTGGCTGATTCCCTTCTTCTCCATTGTTTTCCATAAACGTTCGTAACTTACCATGTTCATCCCCTCCTTTGTTTCTATTAAACCAGGATTACCCGAATTTGTATATTATCTATATTTTGATAATATAGCCGTCTGGATGATGGACAGAACGCTAGGACCACGCCCCGGTATTTCCTCCTCCGGGCAGCTCATGGGCCGCGGCCCCATATATAAAAGTATCTCTGATCCTCCCCATTTGATACAGAATATCTTCAAAAACGATCCCGTTCCATAAAACGAAAAGAAGCCGTTTGCGCGCCTCATAACAGAGCTGCACAACCGGCTTCCTTCCAATCACTTATTCAAATATAACGCATCCGATCACGCTCTTCTGCAGATCGGTCACTCTTTCGATCTCCATGGCAACAGTGCTGTATTTCGCATCCATGCACTGCTCCACCAGAACCACTCCGTCACACTCCGGCAGCTTCTTTAAGGTTTCCGCATCCTGGAGCATATTTCCTCCGGCCATCACACGGATCCCGGCAAGTCCTGCCGCCAGCCTGTCTGTCACCTCAGCCAGGACCGCCTCATCGGCTGTTCCTGTCACCAGAATGGTCTTCATGTTTTCCGCATAATTCCGGATATTTGCGGTGATCAGCCCATATCCTGTATCCGCATTTCCTTCCACCGCACGGCCCTCCATCCGGTTTAACCATGCGTCGATCTTACCCATGGGCTTTTTCCTGCGGATGGGCATGGTGCCCAGGATCTTAATGCGGTAACGGTTCTTTAACTCCTTTGCAGAGTAAAGCTTATCGCTCATGAGGAAGGCCACACAGATAAAGAACACCACCATAAAGCCGCCCAGAACGCCGCCCAGGACCGCATACTTGATCCCGCTCTTTAAGGCTGCCATTGCGGAGCTGGCTGCTTCCTTGGGCTCCTCCAGCTCGTCCAGAGTCTTCTGCTTCTCCTCCAGGCTGTTGTTCAGATTGGTCAGCCGCTCAGTCTCCGCCCGCTGGGTATCTGCCAGAGTAAGATCCACCATGGCGCTGACGCTGCTGTTGACCGTGTTCACCGTATGCTCGCCGATGCTGGCTACCACCTGGCCATGAAGCTCGTTCATGTGGTCCAGCATCTCGTCCATGACCTTCTTGGCATCGCTCTTGGTCTTATGCTTGACATTAATGGTCAGAAGGTGGTTTAACTGGCCGCCGTTGGTCCCGATGGTCACATTGACCAGTTCCTTTAAGTATCTGGGCTCTGTTCCCACGCTCTTTGCCACATCCTCCATCACGGCGCTGCTGGTCAGAAGACCCTGGTACGCCTGGAGGATCGTATCCGTATAATCCTGGTTCTGGTAGACCATTCCCGGCATGATCTCATATCCGGTGGTCACATACATATCGATCCTGGATTCACATACATCATAAGGGCTCATATTGATCCAGATGGATTTATCCAGGTATTCCTGCTGGTTCGCGATGTCTGTCTTCAGATTCTCGATCTCACGCTCCGCTGTCTCTTTATTCTTCTCGTAGAGATCCAGCTCCTCCTGGTATTTTTCCCTGGTCTCCTTGCTGACCTCAGGATCATTCTGCTGCCTGTATGTCATCGCACCCTTGGCCCCGCCAAGGAGCACCGCCAGGACCACCGCCACAAGGATCACCGGCCTCCATTTATGGAGCACCGCAAACATCAGATCCTTCAGATCGATTTCCTGTTCATACTGCTCGTATGTAGAATTGTTGTCCATTTTCCTTTCTCCTACGCTCTTACTCCCAGAGATTTCCCTAAAAACCGCCAGTGTATTTATCATAACTTTTTTCCCTTTGTCTGTCAAGGATATGGGGGGATTTCCTATGGAATTTTATGGGGAATTCCAGGCAGATCATGCCGAAAAACAACGGGATTCCGATGCCCTGGGAAATTGGAGATATTATCCCGTTTCTTCATAATATACGCACAATGTATACGGTATTCATAAGCCATATCTGGAAAAGTATTCGAACATTCATTACCGTATTCTTTCACAAAATAGTGGTCCTGCAGCAGCCCAGACAGAGGCACTAAAACGTACAAAAGGACAGAACCCATTTTCACAGATCCTGTCCCTTTCAAACCACTCCAATTCCATTTTCGTAAAGGTATGCTGGGCCGTTTCCTGTGGCCTAAGCTCTATCCCTGCACGCACTCTCTGATGATCCGTTCCATTTCCCCCATCTTTTTCATTACATCCCTAGCCATGTTTAACTGGCACCGGGTCCGCACCAGGTTATGCTCCGGGTACTCTGTCCGGAAATACACGTTTCCCAGAAGATAATCATCCAGGAACCGGGAAGCCAGCTCCACGGCCAGGGTGAACACGCTGAGCGGCAGCGTCTGAATCTCGTCTGTTGTCAGGGTATCTCGGGTCTGGGAAAGAAAGCCTCTGGTAAAGGCAGAGAACAGCCCCATGTTGCAGCCAGCCTTTTCGTACTCCCTGGAGTCCTCCGCCACATAATTAGCGCCGAACCGGATGGCGTCGCCGAAATCATGGCCCACAAGACCGGGCATCACCGTATCCAGATCAATGATGGTCAGAGCCCGGTTGGTGTTCCGGTCGAAAAGGACATTGTTGATCTTCGTATCGTTGTGGGTCACCCGGATGGGGAGATGGCCTTCCCTCTGCATCCGGGCCATTTCACAGGCATGGCTGCTGACAGACTGGATATAAGAAAGCTCCTCCCTCACAGACCCGGCCAGACCCAGAGGATCTTTTTCTGCGTCCTCAAACAGCGTCCTCAGCCGTTCCGGCGTGTTGTGGAAATTGGGGATCGTTTCATAAAGCTGTTCCGCATTAAAATCCGCCAGATTTTTCTGGAAACGGCCAAAGGCTTCTCCGGCATGCTGGAGCACTTCTGTGTTTTCACATGTGTTATACGTCACAGACGGGATATAATTATACAGTCGCCAGAAGGCGTCGTCCGCATAGATATACGTTTTCCGGTCGGCAGTATGGTGAAAGTGGAGAGGGATCCCCTCGGTGCTTTTTGCCCGGATATGCTCCGTAACCAGGTCGATATTATGCATGACCTGCTCGGGCTTTCTGAATACAAATGTGTTGACCTGCTGGACAATGTATGACTTTAGTGTGCCTTCCCCTCGTCTGTATGTAACCTTATACGTCTTATTCACATTTCCCACAGGAATCAGCTCAGATTCCACATAGCTTCCCTGGATCCGAAAGCTGCGGCAGATGTCCCGCAGACGCTGTTCCATTTCCATGCTCATGTTCCTCCCAATGCTCTTTTGTTTTTAGTCCGTCCCCAATTTTATCATCATTCCCCCTACTCAAATGATATTTGTTTTTCCTTCTGTCATTTGTACTTTGTGTATAGATTTCTGTTCCTTTACCATGATAGAAGAACGCCTATGATTTATTATTTTATCCCAGAAGACCTTTTAAAGCTTTGTTTTACAGAAGAATATTCATAGATTATACACTGACTTTCTAGTTTACACATTAAACGCTCCCAATGGAAGAGTAGGTAATCCCATTTACTTATTTGATTTCTTATTTTTCCAGAATAATATTTGAATACTCTCAACTATTATTGAGTTTTTTAGTATAATCTCTATTACTCCATAAACAAATATCGACATAATCAGTGAAATAATTAATTCTATCATATATCCCCACTGAAAACTACTACAAAAGGAACAGCAACAAACAATCGCAATACTTCCTACAGTACTCTTTTTTAAATCTAGAGTAAGCTCTTTGTCTTGAAAGGAATATGATTTAGGTCTACATTTAAGCATAACGATCATTTCTGATATTACAGTTGTAAGTGCAGCCCCCTCTATTCCCCAAAATGGGATCAACACTATATTTAGTATGATATTTACAATTGCCGAAATAACAGTTGCTTCAAAAAAAATTTTATCTTCACGGTTAATTACTAAAATAGTATTCGCATAATAACAGCTAAATACTGCAAATATAAGAGCCAGACATAGTATTTTTAGTGATATACTTCCATTTAAAAATTGTTCTCCTCCAATTAAATATAATATATTATCGCTTTCCATAAATAAGCCTACAACACATGGAAAAACAATTGTATATAGTATTTGTTTGATTTTCTTTAAATATTTTGTGTATTCATTTGTATCTTTTCCAATTATTAATGATAGTCTAGGAATTGCAACCATTATTATTGCATTTAATACTGATTTTACGATTGTATATACCTTTGAGGCAATCGTATAAATTCCAACCTCACTATCAGTTTTAAAAAATCCAAGTATCATAATGTCGGATTGAATATATATTTTTATTGCTAGTGAAACACCAAACAGATATAACATTGGTTTTATATGATGCTTAAGATTCAACTGATTCGTTATTTTTAATGGAACATATCTTTGTGTATACCAAACATTTAATATATACCCACCTGAATTTCCAAAAATCATAATCATTATGTATTTATAAAAATCATCTTCGCTACGTACCAATATAAACATTAAAATTGTAGCAATTACCTGAAAAAAAATATATCTTAAAGTTATATATTCAAAATCCTCATAAACAGAATTAAGCCAGTCCCTTCCCAATATATTTGCAATCACATTTATAGAAAGACAACATATAATAACTGCATTTCTCTGCAGTCTAGGTATTAACACTATACATATAAGCATTGTTATAAGAGAAATAACCATACATATAAAATTGATGGAAAAAAGCTCTGTAGAAAATTTTATCATCTTATCTCTATCATTTCGTATTCTGGCTCCCTCTCTAACAGCATATGTCTGAATACCTAAGCAAGCAAAAATGAGGACCATGCTAACGATTGAGTCTGTGAAACTATATATCCCTAAATTTGATGCACCCAAAGTTCTAGAAATATATGGATATGTTATTAGAGGAAAAAACACATTACTAACTTGTTTGAACATATTAAGTAAGGCATTCGCTGCTACAGATTTTTTTTTCATTATACACTCTCTCATTTACTAGAACAAATATTCCTACTTTCGAATTTAAATCTCAAATTCCTTTTAATAAAAACGTAATATAAAAACATTAATAATAAAATTTCAAATAATCTGCCCAGTGTGATATCAAACTCAAAAAAAGTATCATCTATAGGCATATAGAATATTGCTCGTGATAAATATGCAAATACCAATACACTCACTCCCAATTTATCCTTATATGCCTTACTCCTATTGTAAATATACATGGCAGTAAAAAAAGCACTTAAGAGCATCGGAAAAATTATTAAGCCACTTATTCCAAAATCGGCATAGTATCTCCTAAATGCAGTATATATATTACCGATATTTTTTCCTAAAATTGATCTAAATTCAAGAGGGGCACCATATATTTCTCCTATTCCAAAACGATGTGCGAGAAAACGGTTGAACCCCGCAAAGGTCTCTTTTCCCCAAATTTCTGATGAAACTGGATCTTCTAGAAATAAATCAAAATTTCTAACACCAGAGCTTATATATATAGTCACATAATTGACTATATCCATATCAGACAATGACTTATACCGTCCTATTCCTACTGCCAATGCAACAAAAAGAACTATAAATAATATAAAAATTTTGATACCTTTTTTTAGAATAAGCAAATTTACCTTTTTGTTCCAACCATAATACATGTTTAAAAAAAAATACATTAAATACATTCCAATAGCTAACATCTGAAGCAAACTTCCTCTATTAGAATCGATTAACGAGAATATTATGCAGGCCAATATAATAAGTCCATATACAACGTCTTTTGCTTGAAATTTATGAAAGCACACATTATGTATTAGAATATATTCTGAGAACGCACTCACAACCGGAATAATTTTCTTCGTAAGGGACAAAAATGGAAGAATGGCATATATACCTCTGTTAGCATCCTGCCCCTTAATAATATAATAACTCTGTATCATCTCTGACACAGAGTTATTATTTTTATTTAATCCAACAACAACATAATTAATATAGTCTAAGAATAACAAACATCCACCAAAGCACCAAATAAGAGCTATAACAATAAACAAATTTGATACATCTAATCTTTGATGCCTAATTGGATTTACTTTAAGTGTATTTTTGAACTGTGATACGAATACGCCTATAGTTGAAAAGGCCATAATACCTATCATAATTAAAATCACTGCATTAATACTATACTTATCAATTTCCCAGTCATCCCAACGGACTAATCCAAAGATCATACACCCTAAAAACATTAATAATACCGTGATTGTGGGATTAAAAATCTCATACCGTAAAACTGGCAACAACATTATCAGAAGCATTCCCAACAATATGATCATTATAATATAATTCATTCTTTTTCTCACCTTTAAAATTAAATATATTTTTATAAACTTGTTGTTACTATAATTATCAAATACATATTTTATAAGATCTAATCAAAAGTACCAAGATTGAAAAGCAAACCACTATACAACTATGTCTCCGATACATGCTTGCGATATAATCTAGAATCTTCATAGAGATGAATTTTCCATCATAATTATACTTAATATTTTATTTTTCTTTAACCTATTTAAAATTAATATCCGCAATAGAATTAAAATATCTCATATATCGTTCATCATAATATGGAAGACTTTTTACATTCTTATTATTTGTTAGTATCTTTTACTATATACAACAGCTTCAAAATATCGAATTGATTGTGTTTCCTGTTTCTCTTGAAGCACTTCCAATATACAATTTGTCGATTATACTCTTGCTACTATCTGTGGATAACTAACTTTTCTTTTTAGGAATTGGAGCCCTGTACCTGTACTCTTCTTAGATGATACAACATCGAACCTAGCGATAGGTTCCCTCTGTATGAAATATTCATACAAGTCAGATACTGTCTGCCCCTCCCTCCTTTATCATAACCAGCATAATAAATATCTGACTCCATATCATCTTGTTTAACATAATCAAATGAACTATAGTATGTATAGCCAAGCCATGTAAATCCATATTCTTCCGCATCATATTTATCGTAGGTCAATATACTATCCCAAACTTTGGAAAACAACTTATCGCGTACTAGGTCCATATGTAAAGAATTAGCATGCATCAAATCCGTTACTAGTGCGTACAGTATTACGTTTAAAAGTCTCCTTTTAAAATTAGCAAGATACTTTATAGAGAACTTGCTTATGCTTATTGTTGGTATGATTATATGATATGTGTCTTGTTTTCTATAATCACATGCATCTAGATTGTAAAATATCGTTTGAAAAGGCACATGGATTCTTGAATTTAACTGATAACTTAGACATAGTTTTTCCACTTTATCCAAACATGGATTAGTGAATTGCTTATGGCTTGGCAAAAAAGTAAAAAATTTTTTTAGTTGCTTCGGATGTCAAATCTCGAAAAATACCCTCTTTATCCTCATCTGTGTATGCAAAAATATATTTATCCATGTCTCACCTACACAAAATTCGTCAGTACTTTTATTGTAAATATCACAGGATTCTCAGCACAATTTTCTTTAATTTTCTTATTAAATGCCAATTTTCTTTTGTCCATCCAACTATTTTGATAGTTAGCATAAAGCATAAGTATGCCCTTTTTTTCTTCATTTATCTGTGGAAACAATCTTATCAATTCCTTAGCTGTTATCAGTCTAAGATTTGCATCATCACGCTTTATAAAATACCTCTTCAATCGATTTAACCGTACTGAAAATGGTATTTCCTTTACCCCAACCGTATTTGTATCGTGGATACGGTAAAGCATATGTGATGTTTCATCATAAATCACTTGTCCATTTACAATTGCTACCAACATTAACCAGGCATCATGAAGACGATATTTGATAATCCGAGAATTCGGTCTTTCTGCCTCTTTCACCAACTGCGCTAGAGCCTTATTAAAAACAAATGTGCATCCAGAAATGGTATTTTTTGTCATATGAGAAATCAGATCTATCCGCTGCGGATTTTTATATCGCTCCCCCACCTTCTTACCATCAATATAAATATATTGATTTGAACAATACAGTATGGGGATAGCATTATCACTTTTCTTAATCCCATCTACTGCTACGCAAAGTTTATCTGGAAGCCAAATATCATCCTGATCTGCAAATGCATAATAGTCAATCCCTGGCGCATCCGCATACTTATAAACCAACCGCATAAAACTTTCACCCGGGCGCACATTCTCTCTATCCAGAAGTATAGTGACAGGATATTTTTTTGAGTATTCTTCTACTATATCTACGGTCCCATCTAGTGACCCATCGTCACGAACAAACAATTTTACCTTTACCCTCTCCTGGTTAAAGATACTGTCCAATTGTTCGCGAATATACTTTTCACCATTGTATGTGCTCATCAGCACGCCCACAGTAGGCATTTCATCATTCATTATAGAAAAGACTCCAGTGTCCATTTAAACATAGTTTTTATATCTATTACTGGCTTCCATCCAAGATCTCTAATCTTGTTTGTGTCTAAAATCGCAAGTTTAAAAGGTAAATATTGAAGCTTAGCAGCCTCCGAAGCAAACCTAACTTTACATGTCCTGTCAGGAAGAATTGTCACCAGCATTTCAGCAAGATCGCGAATACTGATTAAGTTATCTTCGTTCGCAACATTGTAGAGCATATCTTCACCCTTATCCATAATTAGGAACATTGCATTTACCGCATCAGCAACATATGTATAGGTTCTCATCGCGCTACCATCTGAATGCAAAATGATATCTTCCTTCTTCAGCACACAATCCATAAACTCCGCAAAACCCCGACCATCTGTAAGAGATATTCCTGGTCCCAAAGTATGGCACAAACGGACTCCACAGAAAGAAATTCCATATTCCTGCTTGTAAGTAGCCAACATTGTTTCACAGAGTCTCTTTGCCTCTGGATAGCATGCTCTTGAATTCACATGACGCATAATTCCCATATCGGATTCCTTAATATGCTCATCGCTTTTCCACTCACCATAAATCTCTACTGTGGAGATATAAAACACCCGCTTTGTCTTATGCAATCTTGCACACTCCATGACATTATGTGTTCCATTTACATGTGCCCAGAGGGTCTCCGCCGGAGTATCATAATCTTTGGGTGCGGCAGGACCGGCCGTATGAAAAATATAGTCAATTTTCCCATTATAATCTATGGCTGTATTTACATCCTGAAAGAGAAATTCCACATTGGGAAGATCCAACAAGTTATCAAAGACTGCTCTCGCTTTCTCCTCGTTACGGGCTAGCCCCAGTATCCTCATGTTTAAATTATATTTAAGATCTACATCTGCAAGCGTCTCGAGAATATATCTTCCTAATCGCCCTGTTGCCCCTGTAATGAGGACGGTGCAGTTGAGATACATTCTCCAATTAATCGCACTGTTAGTAATAATGTCTAAATCTCTTTTCTCCATTTTAATTTACTCCTTAATTAATTCCAAATACATACCTATTCTCTTCTAACTCAAGCATAGCCTTAAGGATATAGTAATCTTCGGGAGTCGTAACCTTGATATTGTTATTATTTTCTTTTATAATATGAATCTTATTTCCCAGATAAGTAAAAACAAGGGCTGAGTCCAAAAGTGGAATAGGCGTATCTTTTCCCTCAATATCTTTATATGCCTGTGTTAAAACACCTAGCTTGAATGATTGTGGAGCTGTTAAGCTGTATGTATCATCACGTTTCTTAAAATCTTCAAATCTAACCTCATCTTTATCTGTTATAACTACAGACTCAATAACTGGTCTTACTGTCATCGCATTGCCATATTTCATCGCTACACGTATATTTTCACTCAGAATATTCTCCTGTATCAATGGTCGTACGCCATCATGAATTACAATAACATCCTCATCCAAAGCACCATTTGCTTGAATATATTTCAATCCATTTAATACGCTTTCCTGCCGATCTTTTCCACCAGAAACTACTGCTTTAATCTTCTTGAGGCCGTATCTCTGTAGCATAGACTCCATATAGTCTTTCCAGGAAGAATGACATACGATGACGACCGCATCTATGTTTTCGCAATATTCAAATTTCTGTAAGGTATAAATAATAATCGGCTTTCCAAACACTTCCAGGAACTGCTTTGGCATCCCAGTTCTTCTCATTCTTTGACCCACACCGCCGGCAAGGATTAATCCGTAATTCATAACCAATTCTCCTATCGATTACAAGATTTTATTTCATTAGAATTTAGTAATATATCCCCTTGAATTGTGTATAAGGCTCATCTACGCTAAAATAAATAAAGTCATGATGTGGATGACGTTTCTCCTCGGGAGGCAACTCCATATACGTGCTGCCATATTGAAGTTCACAATATTTCTGTGGATTACCCGGGCACGGTACTTCCATGTCCTCAAACATTAAATAACAAGGCTCTTTAAACCATTCAACGGGGTAAAGAATAGATTTCGTTAGAGTAACATCTCTTCCAAAATAAGTTGCAACATAGCTCTTACCACCATTGTTCTTATACTCATTTTCAATTTTTTGAATCTTCTTTCTTCGCCGCTCTCCCTTGTAGAAGCTCGAAACGGTACCACCTAATAATTTTGCAAGTTTTCCATGATTCCTTGGACCTTTTCCAGCAACAAGTACTCGATAAATAAATGAATCAAAAATAACTTTCTGTGCCTTCATCTTATTGTCAGGGTATGGGTAGTAAATATAGATGTCGATAAATATACCATGGTTTACATCTAACCCTTTCGTCTCCTCAAGAAAGCAAGACGTAGACGAATCGCAAAGCCTATAATGAGTAGACGGAAATTGGGGATCTGTTTTATAATTCTGTACAAAATACTTCGTCTCAAAGTCACTCTGACATTTTACTAACTTCTCTGCATCAGACCAACACATATAAACATCAATGTCATCATCCCATGGAATAAATCCACCATGACGTACCGCTCCTAAACAGGTTCCACTTGAAAGAGCATATTTTAAATTATTTTTCTTGCAAACTCTATCAAGTTCATGCAACATTTCAAGTTGCTTCCTCTGCATTTGGGCTAGTACTGTTTTTTCATCTCCCATTGGTATCATCCTCTTTCTCAAATATTGTAGAAAAAAGTTCATTTATAGAGGTGACTGTACTCTTTTTATATTCTATATCTGCTGAATACAGTCCATTTTCGTTTTTATACCATACGCAGTTCATTCCAAGCTGTTGCGGTGCCTGAAAATCCTTTATGGGATTATCTCCCACATACACAATATCTTCCGGATTCATCCTCCACCGATTCTGTATGATTCTAAAAGCAATATCACACGGCTTTCTAAACTGAATCCCACCCAGTTCATCTGTAATAATGATATCATCTGCTATATGTTTCACACCCAGAGCCTCTAGCTTGTTTCTCTGTCCCTCCGGTCTTCCATCTGTAATTATTCCAATTTTTATACCTCTAACTTTGAGTTGCTCAAACAACTCTGTAACACCTTCATAAAGATGGATACACGGCTTATGGCTGCGGTAAATACCCACAGCCATGTCCCTTTCATTTTCCCTGCCAATCTCAATCAGCAATTCATCAATAGCTGGTTGTCCAGATTCGAAGAATTTCCACAACCTTTTCTCATAATCGCCGCCAAGATAATCAGACACCGCTTTATATCCGCTTCTCATATACTCCTTTTCACTGTATAACGTATCATCCAAGTCAAAAATAACACCCTTGATTTCGCGCTTAGCTTCAGTAATACATACTGACTGATCAAATCGGCTATAAACCGCATTATCTGCAATATCCTTGCAGTATCCTACCGGTTCATCATCCAATATTTTAAGTATGATCTCAGCACTTCGCGCCCCCGCTTTCATAGACAGTGGAGCACCTCCACCAAATCGAGGGTTAATTTCTATGAACCAATCAATTCCTTTAGTATCACGAATCAACTGCACAGTTAGTGGCCCACAGGGCTTGAATCTATTACAGATTGCCTTGGCTTCTGCAATCATCGACTCATCCATCGTGATTTTCGTCTTTAATACCTCTCCGGCTCTCACCTGCAGGCGTTCTCTAGGAACAATAGAGATTGGGGTTCCCTCAAAATCACAGAAAATATCCATTGTATATTCCCTGCCATTTATGAAGGGCTGAACTATGTAATCCTCAACCTGCGCCGCATATACCTGAAGTTCATCAACACTCTCAACCTTAAATGCATTAACAGAACTACTCCCGTCCTTTGGCTTTATAAAAGCCGGATAACCACTCTCATATTTCCTCCAGTCATTTACCGTCATCGGGGCATGGAGAGCGCAATCCACAAAAAATTGGCTTGTCTTGTTCTTATCCCTGCATATCTGTATAAAGTCAGGTGAACTGATTAGCACCTTCGTACCAATAGTTTCAAATCTTTCTTTGTTCTTGCTAAGAATCAATAAATCTGTATCTATGGTAGGAATCAAAAGATCAATATGGTCATTCTTACAAATCTGCATCAGGTTATCTATGTAGCAGGGATCTTTCATGGCAACTACTTTCCGTGTGTAATCGCAATACGCAAGTGCAGGGGCCGTCCCAGCCATATCTGCTCCATAAATATACAATTTTTTATTTAAGACTAAGGCCGCATTACGAAAAGCCTGTAAAAGCTCTATTCGTCTTCCCACACCTGTGAATAATATGTTCATTTCAAGTCCCTTCCTAATTCTTCCACTCTTTAATGATGCCTAGCATCAAAATCATCCCAAAAACACTCTTCGAATTCCTTTGATATAATATGGCCTATGGGTTTAAATTCATTTGGGTATGTACGCTCCGACTGTCGTTTCTTCACAAACTCATCAAATTTGCCAATAACTTTACATGGATTTCCTACAGCTACAGAGTTATCCGGAATATCCTTATTAACCAGGCTCCCCGCCCCTATAATTACATTTGAACCAATCTTTACGTCATACAGGATTGTCTTGTTAGAGCCTATAAATACATTGTCCCCAATCTCAATGCAACCGATTTTCTCTTTATATTGAATATCGTCCCCCCCCCCAAAAAAACATTCAGGCACAGATGTATTGCATCATGAGGAATCAAAGAAACCTTGGCTGCCAAATGTACATTATTCCCTATAGAGATAAGATTTCCATACAAGGGAACCTTTCTTTCCATAACAGTGCAACCATCGCCAATTGAATGGAAAAGCTTATGCTTCTTAATATATTCTGCTCTATGATAACTATTAGGTATCAACCATAGCCGCAGTGTGTGCCATAATCGTTGTCTTGCAGATTTATTCATAATTCTTTATTCCCCATAAACTGTTCTCTCTGCCCTCTCGCATCCGTCTTAGTACAGAATTTGTAGGATGTGGATATCGTGTTATTTAATCCTAGGCATTATTGTCTGAATATCACAAATGCTCATTTTAGACAAAGCAACTGTATCTTTTAGCTTATCCCAATCCCCCGAATTTCTCGAAGAATCACAAAAGCTTCTGCCGCCTTAACCCCCACTGTAGTGCCTCGATATATCGCAAGCGCCTTTATGCTTTCCACAGATCTTGGATTGGGGTATTCTGCAATTTGTGATTTAAATATCTTCATTGCTTCAATCTTTTTATCCAGAAATCCATATATATCATTATAACTTGTAGGTATAAACTCATTTTCAACATTGGGTACATCCCATCCCGTCTCAGACAGTGTTTCATAAGCATAAATTTTCTTTACTGTATGCTTATACTTAGGCCTAAGGGCCACCATGGCGGCATCTACTGTCATCTTATGATCAAGTTGCATATCGCCTCTATGTGGCAGGTATACCATTTCTGGTTTTATATCCTGTATTAACTTTATAAATGCCTCATTTAACTTATATCTAGGTACTTTTTCCAGCATACTGGCAGGGAAGTCCATAAAAATTGTTTTCCTAACTCCTAAATATGCATCTGCCTCCCTGCATTCTTCTCTTACCTGTTCCACTGAATCATCAGAAAATAGAGGCTTGCATCCTTTGGTCACAATTGCAACGAAAACATCATTGCCATTAGCGATATGCTTTGCTATGGTTCCACCGCATCCTAAAATTTCATCATCCGGATGGGGAGCTATGATCAGTATATTCATTTTCAAGTCCTTTTCATGGTTTCTTATTTTTTATAAAAATCAAATGTCTGCTATCATTTTTTATAAGTCCTAGCTGGATTTCCATACGCTATCTCTTCTGGATATAAATCCTTTGTTATTACAGCCCCCATCCCAACAAAAACTTTATCGCCAATATGGATACCGTTCCGTACTGTACTATTACCTGAAATAAACACATTATCTCCAGTAGAGGAGCTTCCAAATAATATACTTTCACCCACTATAAATGTATTTTTTCCAATCACAACATTATGTGAAATAAAACACTGATTATCAATTTTGCTCCCTGACTGGATAATCGTATCATCAATAGCTCCTCGCGCAATCACTGTATTCGCGCCAATCTCCACATGATCATTAATGATTACGCCTCCAAATTGCGGCATTGTAGCAGCTGTTCCATCCTCATTTCTATCCGTCGATAGCCCATCTGCACCAATTACGCTATTTTCTCGGATTATTACATCTGACCCTATACGGACTTTTCCTACCAATTTGACACCAGATCCCACGTATACCCGATCCCCAAGAATCACCTCACTGCCAATATAGGAAAATGGCATAATCACACAATTTTGTCCAATAACTGCCTCACTGCCAATAAATGCTCCATTCTGATATGTGCCTTCAGTTGGATAGGGAATGGACTTGATTTGATTTTCTGAAAAGAAATTACAGTAGCTTAGCCTTGGATTTTTACAATATTTAACTGCATGTTTTTTCTCTATTTCATTAGGACAAGTAACTTCTTTGGGCCAGAAAATTAGACATTCAAAAAAATCACTCAACTCACTCGCCCGCTCAAGATATCCCTCTGTTACAAACATAACCGCATGATTTCGAGGATTATTAATTGATGCCGGATAATATACAGAAAAATTTTTATCTGTACAATATTTTCTCACATTAACATCAAACAATCTTTTGTTATCCATGTCTATTTCCTCTAAACTCCTCTCCACTAGATAAGTTTTGATAATTTACATCATTATGTTTAAACACTACAGAGATTGCTTTTATAAAGATTCTTAAATCCATTAGAAATGAAATATTATCCACATATATCAGATCATATCGGAATTTGCTCTCCCAAGATTGATTGTTTCTCCCATGTACACCTGCAAGTCCTACTAATCCAGGCTTTACATTATGCCTACGTCTCTGTTCATCGTTATATAATTCCAAGTAACGTACCAGCAACGGCCTCGGCCCCACCACGCTCATATCCCCCTTTAGGATATTAAACAACTCGGGAAGTTCATCCAGGCTGCTGGCCCGCAGCTTCTTACCAAAGCTGGTGAGCCGCACCTCATCCGGCAGCAGCTCCCCATTTTCATCCCTGGCATCGGTCATGCTGCGGAACTTATACATCTCAAAGATTTTTTCGTCCTTTCCCGGACGCTTCTGCTTAAAGATCACCGGGCTTCCCAGTTTTACCCGCACCAGGACCGCTGTGACCGCCATGACCGGGGACAGTACAACGATCGCTCCCGCTGACAGTACGATATCCAGGAATCTCTTTATGTAGTCTCGGTACAGCCGGTTAGTCATCGAAACAGCTCCTTATGATCTTGATAATGGTATCTTGCTCCTCCGCCGTCATCTTATTATCACTCGGCAGGCACAGTCCCCTCTGGAAAAGATCCATCCCCACATCCAGCGGCTTTCCATCTTTCCCGACAGCCCCTCCGGCAATATAAGCATTGGTCTTTGCCCGTCCGTTCCCTTCCCGGGTCACAAACCCGTTCATCCGGAAGATTGGCTGCATATGCATAGGCTTCCAGATGGGACGGCCCTCGGCATTATACTTCGCCAGTGCCTCCAGGATCTCCATGGGACAGCTCTTTCCCGATTCTGGGATATACAGGGATTCCTGCTCCCCGCGCACCTGTCTGCACATGGCCTCCGGATCGATGACCAGGCACGACAACCAGTAATTGGGCTCTGAGTTTTCCGCGTCGAACGGATTCATCCGTACCGGAAGGTCCTTAAAGCCCTCCCTGTACCGCTCGTAAATGGCCTTCTTCTGTGCGATGTGCTCCTTTAGGTACGGGAACTGCCCCCGCACCACCCCGGCGATCACGTTGCTCATCCGGTAGTTGTAGCCCACTTCCT
>OHAS01000656.1_pt1 | contig 29400 bp, 28 predicted proteins | sample 1577131 | NCBI WGS metagenome assembly OHAS01 (sample SAMEA3541566, study PRJEB24748) | human gut metagenome | biome: human gut; feature: human-associated habitat; material: faeces | place: China | collected 2012 | reverse complement strand
AGGAGAACAGAGCGTTTAATAGATTGGTCAATAGGCTCACATACATAGGAAGACGTGGATTGTTGGCCACCCGAACCAAGGAGCCCAAGGTCGTCATCAAGCCTAAGAGAACAATAGTCCCACCAACCAAGGAAAGGTAAATCCCCCCACTTTCGGCTACTGCAGCTTCAGTCCCCAACAGCGAAATCATCTGGCGTCCAAATAACAGCGAACCTCCTCCTAAGAGAGCACTCAACAACAAGGTCACCTTCAGCGACTCTGTCGCATGGTAGGCAATGGTTTCTTGATTTTTTTCGCCCAAGCTTTTGGACATGACACTGGCAACTGCCGCACCCAGTGCCAAAAAGATGGCCTGATAGATGGTGATGATATTGCCTGCGACGGAAACACCCGAGATAGCAATCAAGCCCAGGTGAGCCACTAAATAAGAGTCCACCATGCCCATCAGCATTTGTAAGAAATTTTCACCCATGGCAGGAAGGGCGATGTTTAAGATTTTTTTGTATGAATTCATGCGTATATAAAAGAGCCAAACGGCTCTTTTGATCTTTCTAATAGGGAGAATTACAGTCCCAAGTAGTCTTCTACGGCTGCTTGCATGTCTTTGGCTGCCACGCTTGTACGATGGCGAACCGGTGCAGTTTCAAGGCCGTCTACAGCCGGTGGCACAGGAACACCTGAGAGTGTGTGTAATTTAGCCAAGGCTTCGAAATCGCCTAGACCTGTCTCGCCTGTCACCGCTTCTACTGCTACAACTGGGAATTTATAAGGACTTGCTGTAGAGGCAATGACTGTTTTAGCAGTATCCCCTGTTTGAGTCCGGTATTTTTGATAAACGGCTGATGCTACGGCTGTATGAGGGTCTTCGATGTAATCAGACGCTTCATAGACCCGCTTGATCTCTGCAGCAGTTTCTGCTTCATCTGCGTATGCAGCCGCAAACAAATCTAAGATGTCTACATCAAAGTTGGACAACTGGTACTGACCTGTTGCAACGAGGCTTTCCATCAACTCTTTAGTCTTTGTGGCATCATTGCCTACCAAGTGGAAAATCAAGCGTTCCAAGTTTGAAGAGACTAAAATATCCATTGATGGGCTAGTGGTCACCTTGAACTCACGTTTCTTATCATAGACATGTGTTTTGAAGAAGTCTGTCAAGACATTGTTTTCATTTGACGCACAGATCAATTTTCCAACTGGAAGACCGATTTGTTTGGCATAGAAAGCTGCCAAGATATTTCCAAAGTTTCCTGTTGGAACAGTGAAATTGACTTTTTCTCCCGCTGTGATTTGGCCTGTCTTCACCAATTGCGCATAGGCGTATACGTAATAGACAACCTGAGGCACCAAACGACCAATGTTCATAGAGTTGGCTGATGAGAATTGCATCTTGTTGGCTGCTAATTTTTCACGGAGCGCCACATCATTGAACATGTGTTTGACATTGGTTTGGGCATCGTCAAAGTTTCCATCGATCGCGATGACATGGGTATTGTCCCCCGTTTGAGTCGTCATTTGCAATTCTTGTACCTTGCTGACACCATCTTTTGGATAAAAGACAATGATCTCTGTTCCTGGAACATCAGCAAAACCTGCCATAGCAGCTTTTCCTGTATCTCCAGAAGTCGCCGTCAAGATGACAATTTTATTTTCCAAACCGTGCTTTTTAGCTGCTGTTGTCATAAAGTAAGGCAAGATCGACAAAGCCATATCTTTAAAGGCAATAGTGGAGCCGTGGAAGAGTTCCAAATTGTATTGCCCATCGAGTTTGACAAGAGGAGCAATAGCTGGGGTATCAAACTTGCTGTCATAAGCATGAGAAATACAGTAGTCCAACTCCTCTGCTGTAAAGTCGTCCAAAAAGGCTGACAAAACAAGCTTGGCCACTTCTTGGTAAGAAGCGTCTTTGAGGGTATCAAAATCCAGCTCTACTTGAGGATAAGAGACTGGAGTAAACAAACCGCCATCTGTCGCCAATCCTTGAAGGATGGCTTGACTAGCTGTTACAGTATTTTTTTCATCTCGTGTTGATTGGTAAACTAATGTCATGACTGATTCATTCCTTTACTAGTAGTCTTCTCATTATATCATAAATGTCAGAAAATTTAACGGCTTTTCGCCAAATCTTGGCAAAGGTCGGCAAACAGAAGCTAGATAAAAGAGAGCAGGCGCAACGACTTTGCTCCTACTCCCATGCGAATCTGTTTTTCAGGTGTCTGCAAGACTTGATCAAGCCAATCCCAACTCTGCTAAAACAGATGGGAAGTCTTTCTTCAAGCTTTCAAGAGCTACCGTTACTTCTTGACGAGTTTGGTTGTTTTTCACAGTAACTTGACCGCTCTCAACTTCACTACTTCCTAAGGTAATCAAGGCTTTGGCCGCAAAGACATCTGCTGACTTAAATTGTGCCTTGAGCTTGCGTCCAAGATAGTCACGTTCTGCCTTGAAACCTTGGATTCGAAGGGCCTGAACCAAGCTAAGCGCCGCTTCATTGACTTCATCTCCTAGGACAGCGATATAGGCATCTAGGCCTGTTTCAATCGGTAATTCAATGCCTTTCTTTTCAAGGACGAGAAGGATCCGTTCCACACCGATACCAAATCCAAAACCAGCTGTCGCAGGGCCACCGAAGTATTCAACCAAACCATCATAGCGACCACCCGCACAGACTGTTAATTCATTGCCTTCAATTTCTGTAATGAACTCAAAAATCGTGTGGTTGTAGTAATCCAAGCCACGCACCATATTGGTATCGATGACATAGGCTACCCCTAAGTCTTCTAACATCCGACGAACCGCATCAAAATGCGCTTGGCTTTCTTCATCTAGATAGTCTAGGATGGAAGGAGCCTGTTCAACCGCCGCCTTGTCTTCTTTTTCTTTTGAATCCAAAACACGAAGCGGATTTTCTTCTAAGCGACGTTGGCTGTCCTTAGACAATTGATCCTTCATTGGCAAGAGGTAATCAATCAAGGCTTGACGATAAGCCTGACGACTAGCAGGGCTTCCCAAGGTGTTCAAGTGCAAGGTCACATTATCAATCCCTAGTTCTTTCAGGAATTGCGCTGCCATGGCAATGGTTTCGACATCCGTTGCAGGATTGCTCGATCCAAAGCATTCTACCCCAATTTGGTGGAATTGACGCAAACGACCTGCTTGAGGACGTTCGTAGCGGAACATTGGGCCTATGTAATAGAACTTACTTGGTTTTTGTACCTCAGGCGCAAAGAGTTTATTTTCTACATACGAGCGGACAACAGGAGCTGTTCCTTCTGGACGAAGTGTGATATGACGGTCTCCCTTGTCATAGAAGTCATACATTTCCTTGGTAACGATATCCGTCGTATCCCCTACTGAACGGCTGATGACTTCATAATGTTCGAAGATCGGTGTGCGGATTTCATCATAATTGTATCGCGCAAAGACCTTGCGTGCAAAGCCTTCTACATATTGCCATTTCGCTGAATCGCCAGGAAGGATATCCTGGGTCCCTTTTGGTTTTTGTAATTTCATAGCCTTCATCCTTTGTCTTACTTTTGCCTCTATTTTACCACAAATTCGAAGAGAAATGGAGGCTGGATCGAATTTCCTTCGATCGACACGTTCAAAACTTCTTTCTCTTCTTGCCTTATCAGCCGAATTATGAGAAAATGGAAGCCATACTACACTGAAAGGATCTTGCGATGAGAGAGGATATCAAAATCAATGACCGCGCCCTGGCACTAGAGAAGTCATTAATCGAAAAATTGGAGCTTGTATTTGATACCGATGTTGAGTTAGATGTTTATAATCTGGGACTGATCTACGAGATCCATCTAGATGAAGCCGGCACTTGCAAGGTGGTTATGACCTTTACCGATACGGCTTGTAGCTGTGCTGAGAGCCTTCCGATCGAAATCGTCGCTCGCCTAAAAGAAATCGAGGGGATCGAAGATGTCAAGGTTGAAGTAACTTGGTCACCCGCTTGGAAAATTACACGAATCAGCCGATACGGGCGCATCGCCCTTGGTCTTCCACCACGATAACAATCATTACCATTTAAGAAACGCAGTCAACTTAATGAAGGAAAGCCTCTTTGGGAATCCAATCCATAATAAAAAAACGAGGAACACCAACTCTGCCATCAGAGTTTGTTCCTCGTTTTTATAATGTTTGAATCCATTCAAACTTTTTCACTACCAGAATGGTCTAAGCCTGGTCAGTTTTTGGTTCAGGAAGGATTTGGTACAACACGATTCCAAGAATGGTTGACGTTGCCACACCCGTGACTTGAAGACCACCGAGGTCAATCATCAAACCACCGATCCCTGATACTAGGATCACACTTGCAATCAAGAGATTCTTTTTATTATCAAAATCAATCTTATGTTCAACTAAAATTTTCAAACCACTAGCAGCGATAACCCCAAAGAGGGCAATAGACAAACCTCCCAATACAGGAGTTGGAATAGAGTGCAAGAGTGCTGATAGCTTCCCAATAAAGCTCATGACAACCGCAATTACTGCTGCGCCTGAAATAACGTAAACTGAGTAGACCTTACTAAGGGCCATAACCCCAATGTTTTCCCCATAAGAAGTTACCGGAGGAGCTCCAAAGAATCCAGCAATAATCTGTGCCAAGCCATCACCAGTAAGCGTATGGTCAAGTCCTGGATCCTTGAAGTAATCACGCTCAGTCAAACTATTTAAAACCATGAGGTGGCCAAAATGTTCCGTCATAGTCACAAAGGCAATCGGAGCCATAGTCAAAATCGCACTTGGATAGAGTTTAAAGCTATAATCCACAAATGGAATGTCAAAGTTTGGAACTTGAATCCAATGTGCCGCACTTACCTCTGAGAAATTGACAAAACTATGTCCTGTCAGCAAACCAAGAGCCAAGGAGAAAATATAGCCCACAATTAATCCAAGTAAAATTGGGACGACACCGACAATCTTCTTGCCATACATGTTAAATAGGATAACCGCAAAGAGGGTCACCATCGAAATCAATAGAGCATAGCCGCTGTAGCTATTATTTAAGGTTGTCGCATCAGTGACGGCATTCTTCGCAAGACTCAAACCAATTACCATGATAATGGGACCAACCACGATTGGTGGAAGGACCTTATTAATCCAATCTTTACCCGCATGCTTAACAATCAGAGCTACAAACAAGTAGACCAAACCACCCGCCATAGCACCCTGGGCAACTGCCGCAATCCCATCTGACTTCATCAGCATTTGCATCGCTGCAATATAAGCAAAACTAGATCCCATGTAGGCTGGAATCTTATACTTGGTCACGGTTAAGTGAGCCAAGGTTCCCAAACCAGATGAAAACAAAGCAATGGCAGGATCAATCCCAACCAAAATCGGCACCAGCACTGTCGCCCCAAACATGGCAAACAAATGCTGGAAAGATAAACCAACCAATAAACCAGGTTTTGGCATATCATTCACATCATATTTAACGTCATTCACGATCGTAAAAACCTCCTAAAATTAAGATGCGACAAGCTATGGCTGAACAAAAACGTCTACCTTCGATGACCAAATCGTAAGGGAGTGCTTCATGCTCCATCATCGACGATTTCTTTTTTATCAAACCACTTTTCAATATACAAAAAAATCCCCCACAACAAGGAGATACACAAAATATAGGCTGGTCTTCCCAGGCCTTTCATTTCCATAGCTCCTTGCCTGCCTCTCTGGACAGTATTAAAGGATTGATTCGATTAGTCACAATTATAGCAGATTATAGACGGATTTACAAGAAAAATGACAGATGATACACCCAAATCCCCCAAAAAGTAATATTCATACGTTTCAGCGACAGGGTTAAAAATAGCGACTTTGAGCCCAAAAAGAGGCTGGGACAAAAGTCCTAGCCTCTCAATTATTTTTGGATTGTCGAGCAAGACGCAGTGGTTGAGTGGGCTCTACTACAATGATTTCATCAGCTTTTACAGCCCTACCCAACCGTGCGGAGGTGGGACAAAGTCGTCCTTGCAATTACTGTTTACCAGACTGTTCCATATTCCAGAAGTCGGTCACAGCACCACGTGATGCGATCTACGTGAAGGAAACGTCTGAGAGCATGTGCATTTTATATTAATGGTCGAAGATTAATAAAGTAAAGACCATGTAGGAGTTTTGGCTCCTGCATGGTCTGTGTTGTTATTTATCTCATTGCCAATTCAAATGCTTTTTCAAATATACTGTCATCGAGAGGCTTGTGTAGTTCTCGTTTAAGTTGGAAACAAGTCGATTGATATTTCTTCGATCTACGTCCTTTGGATTTAATTTTTGCACTGTCGGGAAAATCTTTTTTGAACTTATCAAAAGCAATACGCCAATATTGACTCATATTTAGAATCGATTCGTATATTTCAAACAACTCATCATTCGTAAAAACCGATGTATCCTTGCTTTTCAAATATAGGTGTAAGCCTTTTTCAAATTCACGCCAGTCATCTTCACGGATTTTCTCTTTTTTATTTCTAATCCACTCAAATATTCTTTCATCTTCTCTATTGAGAACTCTATCAAGAATATCTTGCCATTGGCGCCAAGAAAGTTTTTCTACTACTTCTTGATCAAATTGCGACAATCTATAGCACTGACCATAGAAACTACGGGTTTCAGCATTCTTACTTTCATCTCTGCGACGATTTTCTTTCGTAGCAAATGTTTTGATTTCATCCCAAAATTGTTTGCGTTCAGAAGCAGATATATTATATTTAGTTAGTAATTCTCCCAGAAATTTACCCAGATTGTATTTGTACAACACACTTTTACCATATACCTCCTCTAGATCTGCTTCAATTTGAGGGATTTCTTGTTCAAGTGCATTTTTAATCTCATCTATAGTGGCAATTTCTTTTGCGGTAAGTAGACCCTTATATACTAGATTACCATCTTTATCCAATGATACCACGTGTTTCATAAAAACTCCCCTTATTTAAGACTTTCATAATAAACACTTTCCACTTTCTGAAGTACTTTATCAGCAGCTTCTTGTGGCTCAAGACCAATAAACCCATCTCCAAATATATCATATTTACCTTCATCTAGATAGAGCAGAACATACTGTTTCAACATTTGTTCGCGAAGATAATCATGTCGAAAATCCGGATAATCAGCCACACTATTGTATGCTGGATGTTCAATATTTATAGTGATTTTTCTATCATTTCCCGGAGTTCGCCACGAGCGCTCAAAATTATTTTTTGATTTGGAAAGTTCGATCCTAAACGACTCTCTCTTTCCATTCTTTTCATCCATATTTAGGAAAATTTTAAAATGATAAGAAGTTATTTTATCGCCCTTTTCATAGATTGGATCGTCTTCATTTGCTATCAGTCTTGCCCGAAGTTCCAATGTGCCTTCGGAAAGATAAGGTTCGTATGTGTCTTTATCAAAGACAATCTCATCTAAATAATGGGTAATCTGATCTTCGAATGGAGGAATTATACCTGTAAGTGACAGTACGTCAACTATTTTAGGACATGTTTTATCACTTGCATTTGCTTTGTGGATGCTTACATTCAAACGATAATTTAATGTGTGATTTCGCTTATTCTCAATCTTCCAGCATACTTTACGAACAGCTTCACCAAAATTTACACGACGACTGCCTTGGACAGGGAACAAACATTCATGCAGTGTCAAGCCAACAGTTTCACGAGAGGTATCTGGCTTATCTATGTCAAAGAAATACGGAAGAACTTTTGTCTTTTCTTTACCACTACCAATAACCTTAACAGATAGAACAATACGATTTTCTGCATATTGCTTTGAATTCTTTTTCGTAACCGTATGGATTTTATCCATACGATGTACTGTGTTTGCTTTTACTGTTATCTCTCCGGCATCAATCTGATGTAGAACCGAACGGTTTTCAGGGTCGACCACTAAAATTTTATAATCAAATTTCTTGTCTGTTGTATAGGAATTCTTTATTCTAACAGAAAAAGCAATTTCATCACCGGATGTAACTTTTTCTGTCTCTGCCACAGGATAGCGAATATCTTGCCAACGAACATCAAAATCAGGCTTTTGTGGACCTGTGCCAAGATTTTCAAATTCAAGGTTATCAAATAGATCTTGAAGTTCTTCTGCGATTGATTGCAATTCATCCTTCAGTTTTTTATCTTCAGTCTTATTATCCTTTATGAATCCCCATTTAACCATGTTTTCGTGGAATTTATTATTGCAGTAGTTCTTCAAATTCTGATAAGTATTAGTATGTTTCTTTCCCTTACTCACACCGAAATGAACCTTATCCTCAATATCAGAGAGTTCATCTTCCCAAAGCTCATCTACCTCTACATATCCCCAAAATTTTCCTTCAACATCTTTAGGAATATCCTTGATGTCAATCTCGCCAATTTTCATTCCCTTGCGATAATAAGAGAGTCCAGACCATATATTTCCGCCATCTTCGAAGACATATAATCCGAAGTGCTTGACTTTATACCCCTGAGAATAACTTTCTGGTTTTTGCAATTCATACGCTCGTCGTGTTTTTTTAATATCATCAGGAACTGTAATAGGAACATTATTTACAGTAATAGCAGAGCCTGCTGGCAAACGCTCAATAATTAACCACCAGGACTCTTGGATAAGTGGAACGAGTTCTCCACTTGTTATGGATTCAACCAATTCGTCTTTTGGTTTTTCAATTATGATTCGAGTACCAACGGTTTTCTTCTCGTCTAAACCTGTGTTCTCTTTAATATATTTTTTGGCTTCAGATCCTTCATAAGCGATAGAATTAACTTGGCCACCTTTATTGACATTGGATACATACATTCCATCTTCACGGAGTGAATCATAATAATAAGTATAGGTTTTAGAAGCAACAGAGTAAACACTCTTACCAGCACCAAAAAGGCCACCTCCAGTAGTATTACCACCGGAATTAAACATTGAGGTGAAACGCGAAAGCCGTTCCTCTGGAGGTAGAACTTTACCTTCTGCCATCAGTTCATTAATCTGTTCAGCGGGAGTATTATTTCCAGTCAAACCCACGGTTCCAGAGTCCTCGACGACAACATATCTGCCCCGGTCATTTTCAATTAAAGAAATATCACATCTCCAATTTTTCCAAATTTTTGTTGGTCTTGCACCAACAGCATTCTGAATCGCATCCTTTTGAAAACCATTCGGAAAGGTTACACCTGCATCCGTGTATGCGCCTAGAATCCAGTCTACATTATTTCTGTAGTTTTGTGGTATTGAAGTAAAAACCATAGAAATTCCTCCTAATCTAATGTAAAACGAGAACTTCTTTTGCTCTCTATTTTGTTGAATTTTTTCTTTGTTTCACGAACTTCGGATTCAATTGCCGCAAATATTTTATCAACATCTTGTTGAGTGTAATCATATGTGCTTAAATTCGAACAGTTACCAAGAAGTTGTAGCATATCAATTATTTTGTTAGTACGTGCCTCAGCAAGTCTAACGAACTTCTCACGTTTAGTTTCCTGTTTTTTGCTCATAAAGCGACCTCCATTTTCCATATGTTACCAAAATTGTATCATTTTTAAGTGAAATGTAAATAATATTTTTAAAATATTATTTACATTTTACAAATATTATTTGAATATAAACTTTAATACAATAAAATAATTAAAAAACACAACAAATATGCAGCTGTTAAATCGAGGTGCTTTTTATCGCTTAATTATTGTAAATATTTAAAAATTAAAACTACAATTCCTTTGGATAATAGTGATGGCACAGCATTTCTGACTTGCTGATATTGGGAATCTTTAGTGCAATAAACTTGAAGGAATCAGGGAATGGACTGAAGTCTTGCTACTTTCTCTGAGTTATTTCCCTATCCAGTGTTGGATGCATCCTCATGGATTTACGAACATTTACTACTGTTCCACTAGGTTTATTTGGGTCAAGTCTCAAAAATATTGTGTTCTGTGGTTTTCGTTGTTATATGGTTTTTAACACTCTTGCGCATAGAGCTAGCATATTTTTTTAAAGCAGGAATAACGTTGTGAATTCCTTTCTAGGCATTGTGCATAAAACCACTGATATTAAAGGAACCGACTGCTGAAATCGTCTGCATCTTTGTTGCAAAAATAGTGGTTACGAAAACAAAAAAAGACCCTTAACAAGAACAAAAAACAAACTATTATTATTCATTTGAACTACATAGGGGCAATTTGAACACCAGATACAAAAGAGAAAACGGCATAGCCGGAAATCAATCCGATTATGCCGTTATTTTTTTCAGGAATAAAACTCCTTAGTGCTGAGCACTTTTGAGGCTTACTTTTGATTTGATTACTGTTTACCAGACTGTTCCATATTCCAGAAGTCGGTCACGGCACCACGTGATGCTGAAGAAACGATGTGGGCGTATTTACCCAGAACCCCACGGCTATACAGTGGTGGCAAGGTTGTTTCAGCCTTCCGTTTCGCTAACTCTTCGTCTGAAACGTGCATGGTGATTTCTTTGGTATCTTGGTCAACCGTTACCATGTCCCCTGTGTGGAGGTAGGCGATTGGGCCACCGACCTGAGCTTCAGGCGCAATGTGACCGACAACGAGACCATAAGTACCACCTGAGAAGCGGCCGTCTGTCAAGAGGGCCACCTTGTCTCCTTGGCCTTTCCCAACGATCATAGATGACAAGGACAGCATTTCCGGCATACCAGGACCACCCTTAGGACCTACGAAACGAACAACAACAACGTCGCCATCCACGATCTCGTCTGAAAGAACGGCTTCAATGGCAGCTTCTTCAGAGTCAAAGACCTTAGCAGGACCCGTGATGTTACGGACCTTCACACCTGATACTTTGGCAACCGCCCCTTCTGGAGCCAAGTTCCCTTTCAAGATGATCAATGGACCATCCGCACGTTTCGGATTTTCAAGTGGCATGATGACTTTTTGACCCGGTGTCAAATCAGCGAAGGCTTCCAAGTTCTCAGCTACTGTTTTACCAGTACATGTGATGCGATCTCCATGAAGGAACCCATTCTTAAGAAGATATTTCATGACGGCAGGCACACCACCGACATTGTAAAGGTCTTGGAAGACGTATTGACCAGAAGGTTTTAAGTCTGCCAAGTGAGGCACGCGCTCTTGGAAATCATTGAAGTCTTCAAGGGTCAAGTCAACGTTAGCCGCATGAGCGATCGCGAGCAAGTGAAGGGTCGCATTGGTGGAGCCACCCAGGGCCATGGTCACGGTAATAGCATCTTCAAAGGCTTCACGGGTCAAGATGTCAGATGGCTTGAGTCCCATTTCAAGCATTTTCACAACTGCACGACCCGCTTCTTCGATATCCGCTTTTTTATCTGCTGATTCAGCAGGGTGAGAAGAGGAACCAGGAAGACTCATCCCAAGAACCTCGATCGCTGTCGCCATGGTGTTGGCCGTATACATCCCACCACAGCCACCAGGGCCAGGGCAAGCATTACATTCCAGTTGCTTCACTTCTTCAGCCGTCATGTCACCATGGTTCCATTTCCCGATTCCTTCGAAAACAGAAACCAAGTCGATATCTTTTCCATCAAGGTTTCCTGGGGCAATGGTCCCACCGTAGGCAAAGATCGCAGGGATATCCATATTGGCAATGGCAATCATCGAACCTGGCATGTTCTTATCACAACCACCGATGGCTACAAAGGCATCGACGTTGTGACCGCCCATAGCCGCTTCGATAGAGTCTGCAATGATATCACGAGAAGTTAAGGAGAAGCGCATCCCAGGCGTCCCCATAGCAATCCCATCGGCAACCGTAATGGTTCCGAATTGGACCGGCCAAGCTCCCGCATCTTTTACACCTTCTTTGGCCAATTTCCCAAAATCATGGAGGTGGATGTTACATGGAGTATTTTCCGCCCATGTCGAAATCACTCCAACAATCGGTTTCTCAAAACTTTCATCGGTCATTCCCGTCGCGCGAAGCATGGCACGGTTGGGAGATTTTACCATGCTATCGTAGACACTACTACGATGGCGTTTGTCTAATTCTGTCATGTCATTCCTCTCGTTTCATTTTTTACCATTATAGCATAAAAAAAGGCCCAAAGATAGGCATGGACTTTGGAGAAACAGACAACAGAAAAGTTTCTTTCAAAAATTTCAATTTTTTTGTCAAGTAACTTTACTTTACAAAAAAGTTTTGTTATACTGTTACAGTTGATGAAAATCAAACCTAATTGAATTTATATCTTAAAAGGAGAAAAACGAAATGGCAGTACCTGCACGTCGCACATCAAAAGCGAAGAAAAACAAACGTCGTACGCACTACAAAGTAACAGCTCCATCTGTAAACTTTGACGAAGCAACTGGAGATTACTCACGTTCACACCGTGTATCACTTAAAGGATACTACAAAGGACGTAAGATCGCTAAAGCTGCATCAGCTGAATAATAGAAGGGAGATACCATGCGCGTAAATATTACACTTGAACACAAAGAATCTGGTGAACGCTTGTACCTTACTTCTAAAAACAAACGTAACACTCCAGACCGTCTTCAATTGAAGAAATACTCACCAAAACTTCGCAAACACGTTGTGTTTACTGAGGTGAAATAGGGGTTCACTACACGTCAATAGATGTTAGAAACCTTGATTTTAAGCGATTCTTGAAATTCTAAATTTCACTACATTGCAATATAAATCAACCGAATCACTACCTTTTTCACTACCTTTTTTGAAATAAGAATAATGATTCGGATATATAAAAGAAGAGGAACTTTATTGTGAAGCTCCTCTTTTTGTTATGTGTTCTTTTTCTCACAGATCGTATGACCTGGTTTGACACAGTTGTATTTCAGGTACTTTCAGTTTAGCTTTATATCAACCATCATCAAAATCCAACTATTTTCTTATTTTAAAAAATATGAATAAGTTTGATTGAATGAGGGAATTTCTTTAAATTTTTTCTTAGCACCTATAAGTTAATAATACTATTCTTTAAATTATAGTTTATAATTATCTGATGTTTCAATGACCACAAAACAAAGTACAGCGAATCACTTCCTTTAGTCAAACATATAACTGAACAACATTGTTTATCTTCCTGCACTTTCATATTTTTTCAATCCTTTTCTAAAAATTGTACGACTGATAATAATCAAAAAAACTGTAAAAACTATTTGATAGAAAAATAGGTTCAATGTATCTTTCCCTAAAAATATTAATACTGCAGGATTGGCAATTAATAAATTGGGAACAAATAACATAGTGATCAATCTGTTAATACCTGTAAAAATATTATATGGATACTTAGAAATTCCAATATAATTCAAAAATACATCTACTTTTGAAAATTTAGTTGGGAACCAAAATGAACTAATCGTTATTAGAAACCAAATTGAATAATATATAATACAACCACACATTAAAGAAAGGATATAAAATAATATTTTTAATGAATTTAAATGTACATTTAAATTTCCATAACTTATAAAAATGATCGCAAGACCAAAAAAAGTATTCACGAATTGAACTAAATTAAATGATCTAAAAATATAGAACAACTGAGTATCAAACGGCCTCAATAAAATTTGATCCAAGTTACCACTCAAAATATCTGATTCTAAAATTCCCATACTTCTAATTAACAATCCCATCATAACTCCATCTACAATAGTGTAGGAACCTACCAAAAATAAAATTTGATAATAGTCCCAACCATTAAAAGAGTCTATGTTTAAGAAAATCAATCTAAAAAATACAATAGGTAAACCAATCCACAGTATCGACGAAAATAGACCACAAAAGAAGTCAAAATGAAAATTCATATCAGATTTAAAACCAAAATGAAGTAGCCTAAAAATTACTTTTATTCTAAACATTTTATCCTCCCACATTTGAGAAGTGCTCCACTCCTTTTCTCAATATGAATCTTGATATAATATAAAAAATGATGCACCAAATCAATTGAATACAAATAATTCTCAAATAGTCTATTAATTTATATGTATCATTACTAAACATCTGAAGCGGTTCATATACTAAGTATTTAAAAGGTAATACATCTAAAAACAGACGAAAATTATTTGAAAAAAAACTTAAAGGCAATAATATTCCTGATAAAAACTGAATTACTATTTCTTTAACAGTAAGGACAAAAAATATATTTTCTAACCAAAAAGAAAGCATACCTACACAACATGATATTAAAAACCATAGAACCATAGATAGAATAATTGCAATACTTCCTGAAATAAGAATTTCAATGGTTAATAACTCATTCTTGTAATAAACACTGGAGAATAAAATGACAGGAATGATGATAAATAATAAATGAGCAAGCCTATCTCCAAGCATTTTACAAAAATAATACTTATAAAAAGTAACAGGTTTTATTAATATGCTAAAAAAATTTCCTGAATGAACATCGTCATTGATTTCCCAATCAACTGGATAAAAAACAAAATATGAAAAAATTATAGTCCCCAAATAGTATTGAACCATTGAGGTAAAATCATATCCTGCTATATTTATCTGGTTACTCTGATATATATACGTCCATAAAAATACTGATATCATAATTTGTATACTTGCCTGTAACATTAACAATAGTACACTTGATTTATAGTTCAAAATAGATCGAAATGATATCAGAATAATAGACATTTCTTTTTTCAATTGTGCTCCTTTTTTGTAAAATAGTTTTGTAAAATAATTTCTTCTAAAGAAAGATTTGATATTTCAAAATCTTCTATATCTACAAGCTTATTGATTGATTCTAATGTCTCAAAGACAAAATCTCTAGGTATTTTTAGTATACATTCCGATTTTGTTTGAGAAATGACTACTACTCCTTTAACAGAGCATAACTCTGGTACCAAATCTAATGTCATTTTTATCTTTAAATATTTAAAATCAGAAAATTTAGATAAAATAACATCCATTGACTCCTGCAAAATAATTTTTCCTTTGTCAATGACGATTAATTCGTCACAAACAGACGAAATATCATCCATATCATGACTCGTTAAAATAATAGTAGTATGACATTCTTCATTCATTTTCTTTAAAAATGTTCTGATATCTTTTTTAGACTGTATATCTAACCCTATAGTAGGCTCGTCTAAAAATAATATTTCCGGACTTGTTAAAGATGCCGCGATAAACTCCATTTTCATTTTTTGTCCAAGAGAGAGGGTCCGGACCTGCTGGTAAAGCTGATCTTTTACATTCAACAAATTGCTTAATTCCTGAATTCGTTCTTGTAAAATCGCCGGTTCTACCTCATATAAAGTACCAATCAATTGAAAATAATCCATAGCCGAAACATCTTGAAATAACTGTAATTTATTTCCTACTACTATTGAAATTTTTTTTCTAAAATTTATACTTCTTTTAAATGGAATTTCTCCATTCACTTCTAATTTTCCGGAACTAGGATAAAGAGTCCCAGTCAACATTTTAATCGTTGTGGATTTACCAGCTCCATTACTCCCAATAAAGCCAACTATACTCCCTCTCTTAATCGTAAAACTAATATCTTGAACAGCTCGAATCGTTATTTGATTACGTTTCAAAAATCTCTTGATAAATGGGAGTCTTGAATCAAAATTATAAAAATTTTTAGATAAATTCTGAGCATTAATAACTATTTCACTCATATATCTCTCCTTTCGATAAAATATATTTACTTGTACTTTTTCCATACTTTACCAAAATGCTAAAGATTGAGCTAAAATCTTCGGGATGGGTAAAATAATATTTGTCTTTAAAAAGTTTCTCAAAACCTTCAAGGCGATTATTGAAATCATTAAATTTTGTATTGTCTAGCTGGTTGAAACGGTGTAAGGTAAGTCCCATCAGACTGTTTTATAGCTTTATTTAAATCTTTATCCGCTCCTTTTTGTTCAATCAATACTTTTGTCTTATCAATAAAGCCATCCATAAAACTAGTATGGTCAAGCATCACTTTATCTTCAAAAGTGATATACTCGCTTGGATTTTCCACTTCATAAACAGATTGAAGTAAGTCAAGCCAAAATGACTGACTATCTTGTCTTTCATTTCCTCTATTTTCCCAGCGTTTAATAAATTCTATAGCCTGCTTTTTTTGTTCTCGAATATTCATTTAAACTCCAATAATATTACTACTTGATGTTATTATACCATTAAAAATGTTTAATTAATATATTTAATAAGTTCTATTTGTAGCATATCTTAGCTTTTATTACATTGGATTACAGAGACCTAGTTAGATAACCTAGAAAGGTGTATGTAATATCACTTTTTATAAAATTTGATTTTTAAAATAACGTATTGGTGCGCTCTTTTTTCAACTTATTTTGGCTAAGAAAACGATGAAATCAAGCATTATAAAAACCAGTGGAAGTAATCCTAACACGGATTTCCACTGGTTTTTACATTTTTCATACTAACGATTTTTCCGACTTAATTGATATGAGTACACCATAGGGATAAACACAATGGCGAGGATGACCAGCACCAAAACATAAGAAAGTGCGAATTGAAGTCCTGCTTCAAGTAGAAGGATCAACCCTCCGAGGACCCACAATTTCCCTGCCAAGCGATGAGTTTTGTGCCAGTTATCTTCACTCTGCAAGGTCCAAGGCAGACGGATTCCAACCGTGTGATTCACTTTTAGCTTAGGCATGTAATTGCCCATGATTACAAAGATGAGCCCTAGCAGAACCGAAACAAAAACTGATGGATTGGTAGTAGATCCTAGCGCCTTGCTATAGATGAGATAGGAGGTACTTAAGGAAACGATTGGGGTCAACCAGTAAATCGCTCTGATCATTTTCTCATTCATAGCGCTATTCTTAGAATCGCGACCGATCATAAAGATCATAAACAGATGCACCATGAGATCGAAAATAGGAAGACCAAACACAACCAGGGGTTTCGATTGGAAGTTATTGGCCTGGCCAGCAAAATTGAAGTGAATCGGGATTTGGTTAGGCAATTGCGACCAAATCATCAGCCCCCAAAGCATGGGGAAAAGGATCACCATAGAAGTTAATAGCAATAGTTTTTTATTCGTTTTCATCAGTAGAGTCTCCTTTCAAATCAACGAGCCAGACCATTAAATCCTCCAAGACAGAAGTATTGAGTTCATAGTAGATAAAATTCTTCTCTTTTTCCTCTCGAATTAAATCTGCCTGCTTGAGGAGGCTTAAATGATGGGAAATCGTCGCTCCTGCTACATCAAAGTGGCCAGCGATATCACCAGCAGATAATTTCCCCGCCTTTAGCAGTTCTAAGATACTTCTTCTTATCGGATTCGATAAAGCTTTAAATGTTTGCGCAAAATTCATTCTCTATCTCCTCTATTCTATTTAGAAATGTTTCTAAATAGATTCTAGTACTTTCGGATGGGTTTGTCAACTCTATTTAGAAAAAAATCTAAATAGTTTCTGTTGTAAAAAATTATCAGACCTAAGACCGATTCTTATAAACAGCGTCTTTTCTTAAGTTTTCTTTAAGAAATCAGCCTTATAATAAAACCATCAAATGAAGACCTCCTAACTTTGTTTGATAGAAAATCCTAAACTTTTTCATAATAATCTCCCTATAAGAGCCACCAAAACCGGTGGCTTTTTCTATGGACCTTAGTGAGTTAAGTCCAATAGGGGCTTGTACGAACTTAGGTACATGGATGCAGTTTAAGCAGAGCGGAAACTACATACTTTAAAAAGAAAAAGTTATTATAAATAAAAACACAGCTTATTTGTGATGCTAGCTAATGTATTTTCTCAGACTTCAGACCGATTCTTTCGATCAGCGCCTTTTCTTAAGTTTTCTTTAAGCAAACCGCCTTATAATAAAACCATCAAATAAAGACCTCCTAACTTTGTTTGATAGAAAATCCTAAACTTTTTCATAATAATCTCCCTATAAGAGCCACCAAAACCGGTGGCTTTTTCTATGGGAGTGAGACAGAACAATTTTATAAAATTGTTCGTTGTCTCACCCCCGCACAGTTGATTAGGTATTCTTTGGAGCTATAAGAGCGAACAAAGATACCAATCAACCACTGCGTTATGCAATTGTTACTAATCTATTTTTGTGAACCAGACCTAGTAAGGGCGTAGACGAACTTAGGTACGTTGACGCAGTTCGAACGCTAGTGAGAACTACGTTCCTTCTCCTTCATTTGTACTAATACTCCAATTTATGCTCGATCTATGTTATAATGAAGAGAATTTTTGTCTGAGGAGGATTTATGAAAAAAACACATTCTATGCTATTCATCCCGGGCATCATTATGCTTGGGATTGTTTTACGAACACCATTTACTACGCTTCCGACGGTCTTGTCTGACATCGCTGCTGGTTTGGGGGTAGATGTGAGCTCTCTGGGACTATTGACTAGCTTGCCACTTCTCACCTTTGCCATTTTCTCACCTTTTGCGATTCAATTTGCTAAAAAGTTGGGGATTGAGCGCCTCTTTTTCTTAGTTTTGATCGCGATTACGATTGGATCTGCCATTCGAATTATCAACCTCCCCTTCCTCTATCTGGGAACCATCTTGATTGGGGCTGGCATCGCCTTTCTCAATGTGCTGCTTCCAAGCCTGATTCAGGCGAACAGACCCCGCCAACTAGGCATTCTGACCACCTTGTACATCACTTCTATGGGGATGTCCACAGCGATCGCCTCTTCTGTCGCTGTTCCGATCACCAAAGCCACTTCTTGGCAAGGTTTGGTCAACATCTTGACAGCCTTGTGTGCTCTTGCTTTGCTCATCTGGATTCCTAACCTTCGCTACAACCACCATCTAAAAAAGACGGCTACTACGGAATCTAGTAGCAAATGGTATACCAATAAATATGTCTGGGCTATCATGATTTTTGGAGGCTTGCAGTCACTGCTTTTCTACACAAGTATGACCTGGCTTCCGACCATGGCTGTTCAAGCTGGCCTTTCAAAGGTTGAGTCTGGACTACTGGCCTCCGTGTTCACCCTGATCAGTCTCCCATTCTCCTTGACGATCCCAAGTTTAACGACACGGTTATCCGATCGCAATCGACGCTTGATGCTGACGATTGTTGTCGGAGCAGGGATTCTGGGGGTAGCCATGCTCTTAATCCCGACCAGCAACTTCTTCTACTGGTTGGTATTAAATGCCCTAATTGGAAGTTCCGTTAGTTCGCTCTTCCCTTACCTCATGGTCGCTTTCTCTATGAAATCCAGCACACCTGAAAAAACAGCTCAACTTTCTGGACTTGCCCAAACCGGAGGCTACGTCTTTGCAGCCTTTGGTCCCATCCTCTTCGGCTACAGCAAATCTCTCTTCCACTCTTGGACACCAGCTATCCTCATGCTACTGGTCTTAACCATTATCATGGCGATTGCCCTTTATCAGGTGGAAAAAGTCGATCATATTTTATAACCATCGTCCGGCTGGAAGATTCGTCTTCCGGCTTTTGTTGTACACAAAAAAAGAACTAGGAGCTAGTCCTAGTTCGAAGTTTTATTATCCGTTAAATGAGATGTGTACGTGGTCGTTGTGGTTTGCTGTATCTCCACCACGGTCTGGCATTTGGTTCCATGTATTAGCTGGTCCGTAAATGTTATTTACTGGCATGTAGAATTGTTGTTTCCAAATAATATATGAGATACCTGCACGGTCCATGTTGTCAATCGCATACTGTGCAACTTGATCTCCAAGCTCTGAATTTGTTGGAACCATCACGTCTACTGCAAGTCCTTTACCATGGTCTTCTGGATCCCCTTCACGGTAACCACCGATGTTTGTGATACCGAATTTCGCTGCAATTTCTTGACGGAAAGCTTCCGCTTGAGGTTGAAGATTTGGATCAGTTGGAATAGTATTTCCGCTTGTTGGAGTTGATGCTACTGGTTGCACTTCAGGTGCTGCAGCAGTTTCTACTGCTGGTTGTGCTGCTGGAGCTTCAGGAGCAGAAGCTGGTGTTTCAGCAGGAGCTTCGGTTGCTGGAGCAGATTGAGGAGCAGCTGGCGCTACTTCTTGATTTTGAACTTCAACATTGACAGCTGGAGCACCGTAGTTTGGTGTTTCTGGAACAGCTGGTTGTGCTGGTGTTTCTGCTGCTGGTACTTCAACTACTGGAGCTTCTGCTGGGGCTTCTTGAGTTTCTGCTGCTGGAGCAACTGGAACAGCTTTGTTATCTTCGTTTACTGGTTTAGACAAATCGTTGACAGCGACTGTTTGGTCATCAACTGTCACTTGGTTTGTTGTCAAGTCAGCACTTGCAACGGTTGCATCTGTCGCACCTGCTTGAGGAGTTTGGATTTCAACTGAAGTTACTTCTTTTTGATCATTTACTGTTGTTTTCAATACAGTACCTGGGTAGATCAAATCCATGTTGCTGATGTTGTTTAAGTTTGCCAACACATGAACATCGATTCCAAGCGCTTCTGCGATCGAACTCAATGTATCACCATATTTGATGGTATAAGTTTGTTGGTTTTCACCGCTTTGTTGGATATCATGTTTGATTTCATCTACTGAGCGAGCTACCCAATCTTCAAGTGTTTCTGCAGTGGCTTTTGTAAATGGAATCACTGCAAGAGCTACTGTTGAAGCGATCAAGGCTTTCGTATTAACTTTTAATTTCATCTTTTATCCTCTTTTTTCTTTGTTTTTTTGCTCAAGATTTTCTTGGACAAATTAACTACCATACTATCTTATCACAATTTAAAAATAATAAAAGGCCTTTTTGGCTATTTAACAAAACTGTATTTTTCTTGTAACATTTCGTCTTTCTTGTCACATTGTTACAAACTAGTAACATAAAAAGAGGGTGGTGGAAGAAGAGGGCGAGGGCGTAAAAAAGCCTCATCAAGGAGCGGTTCCTCGATGAGGTTCTTGTCTTTTTTAAGTAATTGAGGCCGGCTGAAAAGCTGGGTGAAAAACGCAAACTGTAATAGTACTAACTTCAAAGGCACAGTAGCTGATTGGATTTTTCTCTCGCTTTAAGAGCTCGGAAAAATCCTAATCAGCCTTGTGGGGGCAGGACAACGAAGCATTCTATACAACAGTGCTTCTGTCCTGCTCCCTATTTTCACTTTGCATTTTACGGGCTTTGTATCTTATTTTACCTTCATGATTCTGACGAGGTTGGCGCGTTCGGCTTCTTCGAGTTTCATTTCGATATAATAGATAGTCTCTTTGAGGTCTGGGATGGTCGCATACTCGAGTCCGTTCACTCGACGGCGGGTTTTCTCGATTTCATCTGCCATGAGTTGGCAGCTTTTTTCGATTTCCGCTAACTTGAGCAAATCTGGGAGTAGATCCCCCATTTCTTGGATGGTGCTGTCCATTTGACTGTTGGAGGCGAGGTAGCTATAAACCACGTCCCCTTCATCATCTCCGTATGGATTATCGATACGGGCATGGAGCTTGGGCACGCGCACACTCATGACATTTTCTTCCTCGATATGGAGCATCACTTCTCGAGTCGGTACAGCGAAGATTTCTTCTACCATAAGGTCACTCTCTAAGGACTTGGCCATCACGAAATCTTGCATATTGCCCACCAGCGCTGCCTCCACCTTTTGGCGCAGACGATTATTCTCTCGCACAGCTTCAATAAAACGGCGCATAAGTTCATCCCGCTTATCCTTGAGCAACTTGTGCCCCCGGGTTGCTGTCTTGAGGCGCTCTTTGAGAATATTAAGCTCCATCCGAGTTGGTTTTACATTTAATCGTGCCATAGGCTAATCCTCTTTGTTTGGCAGATACTTGTCAATCATCTCATCCTTGATCCGTTTAAGCTCTGTTCTTGGAAGGATGGATAAGAGTTCCCAACCGAGATCCAAACTTTCCTCAATCGTCCGATTGGTAGTGAAACCTTGGTTGATGTATTCCTGCTCAAAGCGGTCCGTAAATTTAACATAAAGCTTGTCGGTATCTGACAAGGCAGATTCCCCAAGCACTACAGCCAGTTCTTTGGCTTGTTTTCCTTGGGCGTAAGCCGCAAAGAGCTGGTTCATGGTCGCCGCATGGTCTTCCCGAGTCTTGCCTTCACCAGAACCCTTGTCCTTCAAACGAGAAAGGGATGGAAGAACATTGATCGGTGGGCGGTAACCACTGTTGTAGAGATCACGGGACAGGATAATCTGACCTTCTGTGATGTAACCTGTCAAGTCAGGGATGGGGTGGGTGATGTCATCTTCTGGCATGGAGAGGATCGGAATTTGGGTCACAGATCCTTTCTTTCCAACCAAGCGTCCTGCACGTTCGTAGAGGGTTGAGAGGTTAGTATAGAGGTAACCTGGATAGCCCCGACGACCTGGAACTTCCCGGCGGGCAGCAGATACTTCCCGAAGGGCTTCACAGTAGTTGGTCATGTCGGTCATGATGACCAAGACGTGCATATCTTTTTCATAAGCCAAATATTCGGCAGCAGTCAAGGCGATCCGAGGAGTGGCAATCCGTTCGATAGCTGGGTCATTGGCTAGGTTGATGAAGAGGACAGAGCGATCAATCGCCCCTGTTTCCCGCAGGTCGTTCATAAAGAACTCGGCTTCTTCAAAGGTAATTCCCATAGCCGCAAAGACCACGGCGAAGTTTTCTTCCGAATTAAGAACCGTCGCTTGACGAGCAATCTGGGCCGCCAACTCCTTGTGAGGAAGACCAGAACCTGAGAATACTGGGAGTTTTTGGCCCCGAACCAAGGTATTCAAATGGTCAATGGCTGAGATCCCTGTCTGGATAAATTCATCCGGATAGTCCCGTGAAACAGGATTGATGGCTTGTCCATCAATGTCCAAGTACTTCTCTGGTATAATCTCTGGACCACCGTCGATCGGTTTGCCCATCCCGTTAAAGATGCGGCCCACCATGTCTTCAGACACAGGGAGTTCTAGGGGACGTCCGGTAAAGCGAACCTTGGCTTTTTCCAAGTTGATCCCGCTAGACCCTTCAAAGAGCTGGACCATGGCCTTGTCTTCTTGGACTTCGAGGACTTGTCCCTGACGGGTTGTTCCGTCATGGAGCTTGATTTCTACGAGTTCATTGTAGTGAACCCCCTCGACCTGATCGACAATCATCAAGGGGCCAACAACTTCGCTGACAGTACGGTATTCTTTAATCACGCTCATTGTCTACTCCTCCTTTTGCGACGATTTGGTGTAGGGTTTCTACGATTTCTTCTTTCAAGGCTTGAATGGTTGCCAACTGATCCTCATGGATGAACTTGCTCCGGGCAATGCGGTCTCGAAGGGCCACGGTTCCTTCCATGATTTCTGTGAAGTAGGCCCCTAATTCCAACGCTTTTTGACTTTCTTGGTCAAAGGTCAAAATGTTGGTCAACAAGGCCACCTGCTTGCTGAAAGAGGTATAGGTATCGACCTCATCAAAGGCATTTTGTTGCAGGTAGTCTTCGCGGATCATCTTGGCCGCATTCATGGTCAAGCGGTCCTTTTCAGACAAGGAATCCAGACCAACCAGGCGAACGATTTCTTGCAATTCACTTTCCTTTTGAAGCAAGTTCATGGCACGGGTCACTTTTTCAGACCAGCTGATTTGTTCATGTAGATCGATATAGCGACCAACTTCATCTTGGTAAAGAGAATAAGAACTCAACCAGTTGATGGCTGGGAAGTGGCGGCGTTGGGCCAATTGAGCATCTAAGCCCCAGAAGACCTTGACAATCCGCAAGGTATTTTGCGTGACCGGTTCTGAAATGTCTCCACCTGGAGGAGAAACGGCACCGATGGCGGTAATGGAACCTTCACGCGCAGTGGTTCCGAGTGTCTTGACCCGACCTGCACGCTCGTAGTATTCGGCGATCCGGCTACCAAGATAGGCTGGGTAACCTTCATCCCCTGGCATTTCTTCTAGACGACCAGACATTTCACGGAGAGCTTCTGCCCAACGAGAAGTCGAATCGGCCATGATGGCAACGGAGTAGCCCATATCACGGAAGTATTCGGCAATGGTAATCCCTGTGTAGATGGAAGCTTCACGCGCCGCTACTGGCATGTTCGAAGTGTTGGCGATCAGAACGGTCCGTTGCATGATGGATTGACCGGTCGTTGGATCGATCAATTCTGGGAACTCATTCAGAACGTCCGTCATTTCATTTCCACGTTCCCCACAACCAACGTAAATTACGATGTCTACATTGGCAAACTTGGCCACCTGGTGTTGCACAACCGTCTTTCCAGCTCCGAAAGGACCAGGAACAGCTGCAGCTCCACCTTTTGTCACAGGGAAGAAGGTATCGATGACCCGTTGACCGGTGACCAAAGGCTCTACTGGAATCAGTTTTTGTGCAAAGGGACGGCCTCGACGAACCGGCCATTTTTGCATCAGGGTCCCAGTAAAGAGACCGCCATCTGCCTGCTCGATCTCATAAACCGGCTCTTCTACTGTGTAAGAACCTGCTGCGATCTTGGTCACACGTCCACTGACACCAAAGGGTACCATGATGCAGTGTTCCACCATATTGGTCTCTTGAACGGTACCGACGATGTCTCCAGCGACCACTTCTGTCCCTTCAGTCACACTTGGTTCGAAGGCCCATTTGGTGTCCCGATCTAGATTCGGAACTTGCACCCCACGAACCAAAAAGTCACTGGCAGTCACTTCTTGGAAGCGTTCCAAGGGGCGTTGGATCCCGTCAAACATCTGAGAGATCAAGCCTGGTCCCAATTCAACAGAAAGGGGAGCTCCGGTTGTGACCACTGGTTCTCCTGGACCAACTCCAGACGTTTCTTCATATACTTGGATAGAGGCTTCGTCCCGCCGCATCTCAATAATTTCGCCAATCAAACCAAGATCGCCGACCCGGCAAATGTCTTGGATATTGGCCTCCTGCATCCCTGATGCAACCACCAAGGGACCGGAAACTTTGATAATTTTTCCTTGAGTCATGTATTCCTCCTGGGAATCCTTTGTTTCTTTGTTTTACTTTTGTACTATCTCTCTTAGAGCTTGCTTTTGTTGGCCATTGGCATCGAAATTGCTTGGATCCAACCAGGCTTCGAAGCGCTGTTTGATTTCTGGCCACTCTTGGTCAATGATGGACAACCAGTCTGTATCACGGGTACGACCTTTATAAACAACAGCCTGACGGAAACAGCCTTCATAGGTGAACCCTAAGCGCTCAGCTGCTTTGCGAGATGCTTGGTTTAAGGCATCACATTTCCACTCATAGCGGCGGTAGCCTAAATCTTCAAACACGTAGCGCGCTAACAGATACTGAGCTTCCGTAGCCATGCGTGTCTTTTGGAGCGCTGGTGAATAGGTCACTGCTCCAACTTCGATCACCCGGTTGGCTTGATCGATCCGCATGAGAGAGAAAGTCCCCAAAGCCTTGCCTGAATCTTTGTCTACAATCGCATAGTAAAAGCGACCTTGGGCTGTCATGAGATCATCTAATAAGTGGTCCCACTCCTCCTCATTGCGGGCAGGGCCTTTGAACAGAAAGGTCCACATCGCTGCTGGAGAGTCCGGCCCGTAGACCTGATAAAGATCTGCTCCATGTTTTTCTTTTGAGAGGCGCTCGATCACGGTATAGCGACCCTCGATCCGCTCAATAGCTGGCAGACGCCCCGGTGTATAATCCGGCAGTGCATCGCCAATCGCTTGGCCAAATTCATTTGTTCTCATAAAATATCCTGTCCTACTGCTTTTTCGACATTATCACGAATCCGCTGTTGGCCCAGTCCCGTAGTTCCTCTATGGGTCGGGATAAGGATCAGAGCCGGAGTCAGCTGCTGGTCGTAAAAAGCCACTGTATCTGGAATGGCCTGAGCAATATCCTCTGTCAGGTAGATAATCCCGAAGTTTTCCCGACTGAGTTTTCGCAGGGTATTGATCGCTTCTTGTGGCTCTGTGACCGGATAGGTTTGAAAGCCAATCAGGCGAAAAGGAAGGATGGCGTCCCGATTGCCCACAACGGCGATCTTATAGGTCTGTTTGTCCATAAATCGGTCTCATCCTTTCTTTGATGTCTGCTAGCGGAAAACCATTGTCCAAACCAGAGAGGACCAAACGAAGGTTGGTCACCTCTAACTCTTTTCCGTAAAGATAACGAACAAGAGGGAGTGGTCCATCAACTTCAAAACGGCCAGCGTCTAGAAGACTGAATTTCACCAAACTCTCTAAATACTCCAACTCTACGGTCTTTAGTTGACCGGTGCGCATCTTTTCTTCATAAGTCTCTAAGGCGAGATCGTAGTCCAGCGGATTAACTTGATAAAACCAGGTCAACCACTGACCGGATTCTAGCAGGTCGATCACCTGATGGGCACTGAGGCTCCCTTCATCTGAGAGCAATTGGTGCATAAAGCTATGCGGTTTTTGCTGATCCAAGGCCCGCTTGACCGTAATCGCATTGTAAAAGTCAATGGTCACGTCCACCAACTGCTTGAGAATCGGATGATCTAGGCTGTCCCCTATGTATCTCAGGTGTTTAAAATAAGCTAAGTCCATCCCAATTTCGAGGACTCGCAAGTCCTGATAGTCTTGGAATTCTTGCCAGGTTGCAGCCACTTCTTCCGCCATATAGGCCGGACAATGCTCCGCAGAAAAGGTCGCCACCAAATGCTCGAGCACATCGAGAGAATAAGGACCGATAGGGATCAATAAGTGCCCCAACTTGCGCTCTGTCGCCTTGTGTTTTAGATAAACCTTGAGATTATGATAGGTGTACTTCAAGGTAAACAGGCTAACCAGGTCTGACTGAGGGCTTACCTCAAAAGCCCATTGGTATTCTGCCAACAAGGCTGCCATCAGGCGGGTTTCAAGGGCTGCTAAATCCTTGATCTCGTGGCTGTCTAAAGCATAAGGCGTCCCCTGCAACAAACCTTCTCGACTCTCGCTGGAGGGACTTGCAAGCAACTGCTCGAACTGACTGGGACTGACAAAACTAGCCTCACGTACGCTGATTCCTGTATTGACTTGAGAATAGGTCCGTTCGCTCATTGCAACCTCCTAGTTCTCTTCATCTGTGAAAATGCTGGCTGCCATCTGGTAGCTTTCTTGCTCCCAAATGGAATCCACCAAATCACGGTAGAGATAGTTGTCATCAATCTTCCCAACCGACAAAACAAAGCCTGCTTGAGCTGGGATCGTTGCATCTGCAACTGTCACATTCTGATGTGTCTGCTTCAATCTCTCGAGAGCTGCTGAATCAAATTTGCTAGCACTCACCACCCCAAAGGTCAGGGTCACAACTTGTCCCTGATAGCGATCTAAGACCGCATCTACAAACTGCATTTCCTTTTCAAGGGGCCAAGCCACCATCGCTTCATAAGCATCTGCAAAGAGATCCTTTAAGACTCGTTGCTTGGTGACAAGGGTTGATTGGCGTTTTTTATTTTCGATTTGTTGGGTTTCACGTTGCAATTGACGTTGAATCCGCTTGAGCTGCTCGGAGCGTTGATTGAGTTTATCTTGGATCAAACGCTCTTCTTGTGCAGTCTCTTCTTTTAGGATGGTTTCCTTGGCCTCTTCTAAGAGTTTACGCCCTTTTTCGTGGGCTTGGGCCAAGATCGAATCCTTTAATTGGGTTTGTTCATCCATATCGTTTTTTCTCCTATTGCATGCGTCTTGTGTTTTTCGCCTCGTAAGGCGAATCCATCAAAGCTAGCTCTTAGCCGACGCGTAGGGTCAATAGGAAGGACACAACGAAGGCCAAGATGGCGTAAGTTTCAACCATGGCCGCAAGGATAACCCCTTTCATCATGTCTTCAGGGCGTTTGGCCAAGATTTGCATCCCTGCTGTTGCAACATTTCCTTGGTGTTTGGCTGAGAAATAACCAACAATCGCAACTGGAAGAGCTGTAAAGAAGTAAGCGACCCCTGTTTCAAGTGGCATATCTGGCTTAATTTGCAACCAGATCAGGATCCCGATAACGAAACCGTACAAACCTTGTGTACCTGGCAACAATTGCAAAATCAAGGCTTGGGCAAATTTTTCAGGTTGTTCTTTCAAGAGCGCTGCTGCTGCTTGACCCGTTTTACCAACCCCAAGGGCAGATCCCATCCCACTAAGTGCAACGGCGATCGCCACACCAAATGCTGCAAAGAAGGCGCCCCCATGGGCTGAAAAATATGATGCTAAAGATTCCATGAATATACTCCTATTTATTAAAGATAATACTTATTTTTTTGTTTTAATATAGCGTTCAGAAGGTTTGAGAGGACGAAATGGCTTGCCTCCTCCTTCGTAGAACTTACCGAAGAACTCCACAAAGATCAAACGGGCTCCATGCACATATCCTGACAAGAAGGACAGGAACATATTAATGGCATGTAGGACGATAAAGAGCAGAAGCCCTACCGTAAACCGTCCAAGCGGTGGAAAGAGATTGACAATGAGGTTGAAGGCCGAACCGATACTCGCTCCAGACAAGCCCAAGGCCATCAAACGAGTGAAGCTGACCAAGTCTCCGACATAGCCACTAACATTGTAGAGGTTAAAGAGACCAGAAGCTAAGCCGGACAGCTTCTTGGCACTGACAATGGAAACAATCAAGATCCCAATGGCATTCAAAATAGCTAACCACTTGCCAATCGGGACTAAAATGCTCATTCCTGGCAAGATATTGCCTACAGCTAGAAGCATTAAACCAAGTAGGATCAAGACCCAAGCAAAGCCCGCATTATAGGCTTCCGTGTAGTCTTTGAGGCGAACATTTTTCATTCCCCCTAGGAAGAGGCCCACTAAGACAGTGACAAAACCAAAGACCACTGAGAGGATCAGGATGGTCATGGCGTTACTGGTCGTACTGATCAAGGCAAAAGGCATCTCAAATCCAAAGAAAGAGCCATAGACCACACCCCAAAGGGCAACTGAAATTCCGAGAAGACTGAAGAAACGAAGGTTCTTGGCTGTACTAGGCTTGAGCTTGAAGGCTTTAAGGGCAAAGCCTGTCGCTACCGTTAGCAACAGTCCATAACCGATATCTGCGACCATCATGCCAAAGAAAACAAAGTAGAAGAGAGAAACGATCGGTGTCGGATCTTTCTCGTAATACTTAGGCAGGGCGTACATCTCTGTGACTAATTCAAAGGGCTCTACCAAGGCATTATTTCGCAACTGGATCGGAACGTCATCCCAATCTTTTTCCGTCACATCGCGCGTCTCTAGTAAGACCCGAGAACCAAAACCTTCTTGCAAGAAGTCTCGCAATGAGGCCACTTGGGAGGTTTCAATCCAACCCTCTAGGGCTACCAAGCTTTGCGTGCTGGCAAGAAGCGACTTGGCTTCCTCACGAGCTCCCGAACTCAGCAAGTAATCCATCTGGTACTTGAGCTGGTCCAACTCCTTCTGGGAGTTTTGCAACTCGGCTAGGGTTGCTGCAACTACAGCTTCTTGCTCCTTAATTTCTCCTTCTAGGCGATCCAAGTAGGCGGCCGGGACCTGCTCTTCTTCATAGTCCAATTCTTTGAACCCATGATCTTCTAGAAGCTCCTGAACAGCTACACGATCTCCCGAACGATA
>OHAS01000651.1_pt1 | contig 29513 bp, 29 predicted proteins | sample 1577131 | NCBI WGS metagenome assembly OHAS01 (sample SAMEA3541566, study PRJEB24748) | human gut metagenome | biome: human gut; feature: human-associated habitat; material: faeces | place: China | collected 2012 | reverse complement strand
GTCTGTCTGTCTGTCTGTCTGTCTGTCTGTCTGTCTGTCTGTCTGTCTGTCTGTCATGAGCATGCTGCCTGTTTCGGCAAATGTCAAGAGCAAATCACGATAATATTCATATTGCTTCTGGCGTGCTTCGATTTCGGCTGGCAAACCAATATTTAAATCGGTGCAAATAGACTCAAAGTTATCGAGAACCTCTACTAACTTACTTTGTATGTCCTTAGATGGAACTGGTACTTTGTATGCAAGCACCTTCTGAAAATCCAAAGAATCCACTGTTCCACCTTGCTTTTTTGTTTTTACCAGAATGTCATTTCCTTTTCCCTGTATTACATGAAATGCATATCTAGGAAGAATGTCTTCATTAACAACAAGCATCTTTATATCCTGATTAATGGTAGTTTCAAAAGGTATATAGGCAACTGGAAAAGTGTGCTTTAAAATTCCAGACCTTGTTACTACAGCAATACTATTGGCTGGATATACTGTCATAGATGCTTCTTTTACCGCTTTTTCTGTAATGTGGTCTTGCGTGTCTTCCAATGTTGATGATTTCATGTCTTTCGATGAAATCCAAGGAACTGTACCTTGTTCCCAAAAACTCTTTTCTGACATGGATGGTGTTTTTCCACCAGACCACTTTCCCAGCTCAGCAAGTGACTTCATTGGATATTTTTCATCACGAGAGAGTAATTTATCTCTGTAAAATTCGTATTGTTTCTTCCGAGCTGTAAACTCGGCTATAAGCTTATCTGTTAGCTCGGTTGTAAGTAACATGAAATAGTCCAAAATATGGACTATTTCACGTTGTACCTCCAGTGGAGGTACAGCAATTGTTATTGCTTCAAAATCCTTTTGATTTAAATTGTTTCTATCACTTATTGATTTTCTGTTGACCTCAGCCTTAAATAAATGCGAATTTAGGTAATGAGACAAATAATACGGACTTACTTCATTAAAATCATTAATTCTTGTAATAATAGTAGTAAACCCAATACTTCCTACATACGCTTCTTCTATGACCGCACTTGTTCCAACATCCCCCGTATGAACCGTAATAATATCATGTAGTTGATGCACTTTATTTTTGTTTTTTTTAACAAAAGCTTCATCTAAAAACTCACGATTTTTCAGTTCAATTTTATTCTGTTTTATATCCGAATTATGTATTAAAACAACTCCTTTATCACGCTTATATTTTGTGACAGATGTTGCTAAGCCTATACCTGTCCATGCAATATCCTTTATTTGTTTATACTCCACCCCATCCGGACAAAGTTCTTCTATTAATTCATCTAATCTGCTCATCGCATCATCTCCGTTATTTGTTCATGTGAATATTCATCAACTTGCTTTCGCAGTATATATTCATCACTAGTTGTGTACTTATCATCATATTTCGTCTTTGCAATTGGAGAAAAATAATAGCCATAGCCTTCCAATACCGGTCTAAAATCACTTGTAACTGCACAAGTTACTCTTGTTGTATTCTTCCCTTTGCAGGAACCTAATCGTAACGTAACTTTACGAAGAGAAAGTTTTTTAAATCCTGGTTCAAAAAACAAAAAACATGTACCATCTTTTCTCGTTTCTGAAGAATACGCAAGACAATCTGGTTTTTCATGTCCTATTCTATCTACAAATACTTTTTCCTCCCTAGTAAGATCTTCATGATTTTCAATTTTCTTCAAAATTTTTCTGAATCCAAAATGTATTCCATCTATAATATGTAATTTTTCTGCCGGATAAATTGTTGGAACGAAACTGCTTCCATCATCATATGCCCAAAATGTCAATAAATTATTACTTGCACCCCATTTTTTCACTTCGGCTCTTGCCGTTTTCGGACTATCTGCCCAATATGAAAGTCTTTGTCCTGGAAAAAGATTGGAATATCTATTATCTGCTCTACTTACTCTTAAATTTCCTTTATGTAATTCGCTCACAGTTCTTCCATAAAAATCATTTTGAAATTCTACACATCTAAAAAAATTGAAACTATCGCATTCTATTATTGGTAATTCCTGATGTTTCCATATATCTATCCCCCAATATTGATTTGTAAAAAATTCTCCCATAATTATCCCCCAATTTCTGCGATGATCTTATCAATCTCATCGCGGAGTATCTGCTCTCGATCAACACTTTTCTTGATTTCCGCATAATTTCACAATGTCAATTTTTTCTCTGGTATCCTTCCTCCCCACCATCATTCTCACCTGCATCCGGATGCTGCATATAGAAAATCTCTTTCTGGCGTTCTATCTCGACTTTCAGTTGTTCTTTTGTCGGAAGACAGGTCAGATACTTTGACATAAACAAATGATCGTTATCGTGCAATACAGAATATCTTGCAATATCCTCATCCGTTTCTGAACAGAGCAAAATGCCAATGGTCGGATTATCCCCCGGCTTGCACTTTAAATCATCATACATCCGCACATACATATCAATCTGCCCAACATCCTGATGCGTAATCTTACCCATTTTCAAATCAATCAGTACATAACACTTGAGTTCAATATTATAAAAAACAAGATCTATATAATAGTCTTCCGTTTCTGTGACTATGTGTTGCTGGCGGGCAACAAACGCAAAACCTCGTCCCATCTCCATCAGAAAGTCACGTATATGAGATATGATTGCCGCTTCAAGATCACTTTCCAAGTAACTGTCTTCATTCTTAAAGCCCAAAAACTCCGCCATGATTGGATTTTTCAGCAACTCAAAACTGTTTTTTTGATAGCCTACTGTTTTTTGCTTCATCTCTGCAATCACATTTTCTTTTTGGGGAGATTGCAAAAGACGATTATAATATTGTGTTGAAATATTCCGGTCAAGAGTTCTGCTGCTCCAACCTTCTTTTGCCGCTTCGTTCATATACCAAATACGTGCATTTTCATCTGACACACGCAAAAGACTGCGAAATTGCGTCCAATTCAAATTCGGAACGCATGCGTTCCAAATCTCCTTGTCTGGAAAATATTGGTAGAATTTTCTAAAATATCGCAAATTACGTTCAGAATATCCGTTTCCATATTCTTTCGTCAATTCATCAGACAATGCAACTAATAGTTTTTTCCCATACTCAGCATGCTCTTTTCCCGCTTGCTCCTGCTCAACGATTCTTTTTCCTACATTCCAATAAGTCAGAACCATTGCCTTACTGGCGGCACCATACGCCTCTTGCTGCCCTGCATTTATGATATTCTTTATATCTGTAATAACAGACTGATACACCATCAGATTATTTTCCATATCATCCCACCTCGATTTCTGCGATGATCTTATCAATCTCATCACGAAGCACTTGTTCACGGGCAACAATTTCTTTAATTTCCGCATTCAGCTTCACAATGTCAATTTTTTCTCTGGTATCCTCTGCCTCTACATAAGTGGAGACCGACAGATTATAATCGTTCTCGGATACTTCCTCATAACTTGCCAGATGGGAAAAATGTTCGATTTCTTCACGCTTAGCAAACACATCCACAATACGGTCGATATTCTCTTGTGTCAGCTTATTATTGTTGGTCACCTTTACACACTCGCTTGTGGCATCAATAAACAGCGTCTTATTGTCCGTCTTATTCTTCTTCATCACCATAATGCAGGTTGCGATAGAAGTGCCGAAGAACAGGTTACTCGGTAACTGAATGATGCAATCCACATAGTTATTGTCTACCAGATATTTACGAATTTTCTGTTCTGCACCGCCACGATACATAATTCCCGGAAAACATACAATGGCAGCAGTTCCGTTAGACGCAAGCCATGACAAGCTGTGCATGATAAATGCCATATCCGCTTTGCTCTTAGGTGCCAGAACTCCAGCCGGAGCAAAACGAGGATCATTGATGAGCAGAGGATTTTCGTCTCCCGCCCACTTGATAGAATATGGCGGATTAGACACAATCAGTTCAAACGGTTCATCATCCCAGTGCTGTGGACTGAGCAATGTGTCTTCACAGGCTATATCAAATTTATCAAAACCCACATCATGCAAAAACATATTGATACGACACAGGTTATAGGTTGTGATATTAATCTCCTGTCCATAAAACCCATTACGGATAGCATCCTTTCCAAGAATTTTCTCAGCCTTCAGAAGCAATGAACCTGAACCACAAGCCGGATCATATACTTTGTTGATTTCCGTTTTTCCTACAGTTCCAAGGCGTGTGAGCAATTCTGACACATCTGCCGGAGTAAAGAACTCTCCACCAGATTTTCCGGCATTTGATGCATACATGGTCATAAGGTACTCATAAGCATCACCAAAGGCATCAATGGAATGATCTTTCACATCTCCCAGATTCATTTCACCTACGCCATTCAGCAGTTTCACGAGTTTTTCATTGCGCTTTGCAACTGTAGACCCCAGTTTATTGCTGTTTACATCATAGTCATCGAACAATCCGGCAAAGTCACTCTCAGCCTCACTGCCCTTTGCTGATTCCTCGATATGACGAAACACACACTCCAGCGTCTCATTCAGATTTTCATCATTCGTAGCGTTGGTTCGGACATTACAGAAAAGTTCGCTCGGAAGGATAAAAAATCCTTTTTCCTCTACCAATCCCTCTCTTGCCTCTTCCGCATCCTCATCCGGCATTTTTGCATAATCAAAATCAGTATTGCCTGCATCAATCTCACCGCTGTTTATGTAATTGCACAGATTTTCGGAAATGTAGCGATAGAACATCGTGCCAAGAACATAATTTTTGAAGTCCCAACCATCGACTGCTCCACGCAGTTCATCTGCAATCGCCCATATTGCACGGTGCAGTTCGTCACGTTCCTGTTCTTTTTTGGTATCAACCATTCTCTTTTCCTCCGTTATTCTCTGGTACAAATTCCAGAATATCGTCAACGCCACAGTTCAGGACATGACATATACTCTCTACGCTTTCGAGGGAAATATACCTATTACGTTTCAGCCGTGTGATGATATTTGCGGAGAAGCCAGCCTCCTGCTGCAACTGTGCATTTGTCATATTTTTTTCTATCAGTAAATGGAATAATTTTTTGTAACTGACTGCCATGTCATCCTCCCTCATTTTTCCAACAGATTTAAGAAAAGTTTATCACGAAAACGTGATTTTTTCAATCTGTACAATCATCCCATCCATCCTTATACAATCATCCCATCCATCCTTATACAATCATCCCATCCATCCTTATCTCTAGATAAGATAGATATTATTCATATCCGTCTTAATACCCTCAGTATCATTACCTTGTCCTTTTAACACTTCCATAACCGAAAAAAAGACATCCCATGCCCCGTAAAACTAACAGGTCTGGAATGTCCTTTTTCCTCTAATTAACTGTATTTTTAACAATGAGAAGTCAACTTTCACTCTCCGGCTGTCGGTCATTCAATTAGACAAAAGGCATACCGTCTCCACATGTGTCGTCCGTTGAAACACCATTTTTTCTATCTCTCCACATATCTCTAAAGTTCTTTTAATCATTGTAAAATCAGGCTTTTTCAAAAAGTTCAGAATTAGAAATCTTTTCCGTTCTCTGCGTATCTTGTGGGGCGGTGGCAATATGGTGGCACTGCCACCGCTGAACCCTTGACCTTGCTTATTCCTTCATACCACCTGTATTTTACCATGCTACAATACCGCTGACAACTCATATAAGCGTTATATAGGGCATTTCTACCCCACACCCCTATATTTTATCATTAGCGTTCTTTAGGCTTTCTGACAAGGCATATAAGAATGGCAACCAACAACACTACTTGAATGATCTGCAACCAATCCATACTGTTATCTTTTATAGAATCATCCACCGCTGTCTGCTGTTGATCGACATTGATGCTGATGTTGTATTTTCCATCTACCACTTCAATCTTACAGTCAACACCCTTTGCATCAATGTTCAGATTCTGCACCGGGTCAGAAATCTTGACCGTTTCATCCATTCCGGCAGAACTTGCAGCCACTTCATTGCTGTTTGGATAGACAATATATGTATTGTTTTCATGCTGCGGGGTGCTATCCTGAATAACAGGCTGTGATGTGTCCCCGGTTTCTGTCTGATAATAGTTGTTCGTTGTATTTGTCGTTGTGGTTGTACTGGTGTCACCTGTGCTATTTACCTTTGAATTATCAACCCGACTGCTTGAATTATCGGTTGTAGTATTGGTTGTGGTGCTATTCACCGTGTCCCCACTGCTTACAGTGCTTGTATTGGTGTTTGTGGTGTCCGTTTTTGTATTGCCTGAATTTTCTGTGTTGGTTGCATCATCAGATTTTGATTGATCTGTTTTACCATCAGGTTCTTCTTTCCCCGGCTGTGTCGGTTCAGGTGTTTCACTTGGTTCTGTTCCGGGTTCGGTTTCATCCGGCTTTTCCGTGTCTGTTGGTGTTGATGGCTCTGTTGACGGGTCAGTTGACGGTTCGGAAGGCTTTGACGGGTCAACCGGGTCTGTTGGTTCAGGTGTTTCCGGCTGCTTTTCTGAATATTCCAATTTCAGCAGCGCATTTTCCTTTGTTGGGTCTACATCAGGAATATAAATATTTTCATCAAAATCATAATCACAGACCCACCCGGCAACTTCAAAATTGTCCGTACTGAACAGTTCATTGAGTTGTTCAACTGTATCTGTCAATGTTGTCACACCTGAAACCTTGGTTGCAATATCAGCACCGCCATTCACTGAACTGTTTGCATACACTTTTGTTCCTGTAATAATTGTATTTCCGGCATTAGATACACCACCACCAAAGTCATTCGCCTTGTTTCCTGTTATTGTCCCGCCTGTTATCGTACAGGTTGCAGCATACGAGCTGTTATCAATAGCACCGCCACAAGTAACTGCACCGCAATTTTTTATATTGCAGTTATTGATTTCAACCTGTGAATCCCCCTGTATTTCAATAGCACCGCCCGCAAGGGCATAACTGTTTTCAAAAGTACAATCATTGAACACGCATGAACCTGACTGAATTTTTACCGCACCGCCAACACTCCCGCTACTTGAATAATTTTCACTATTTCCAAAATCATTGAACTTGCAATTTGTGAAAGTTGTTTCATACTTGCTTGTTATCCAAGAATAGGATGAAGCAATCCCACCACCATCAAATGTTATATTCGTTACCGCTTCATTGATGTATTCAAAAGCAATACGGCTATCTGCTGAACCTCTCTTTATGGTCAAATGCTTGGAACTGCTGCCGATTTTAACATCAGTACCTAAATCAATTTCACCATGAACAACAATTATATCACCATCCTGTGAATACTGTACTGCATCCTTGAAATCATACCAACTTGATACAGAATGAATAGTTGATGTTGTTTCTGCTTTGACTGCCATACTCACCAAATTCACACACAACAGGCATACCAATAGCACACTGACCACAATCTTCTTTTTCTTCATCTTCTGAAACCTCCAAAATAATATTTTCCCCATATGACAGGGTAAAAGTATTATATCAGGGATTCATATAACGCTTATATAAACGCTTGGTTGAATTACTTGATAAACTAAAAGCACGGCTATTTGACCGTGCTTTTTAGTCCCAATGTTCCCCGTTTTTGGGGTATAATTCCAAAATATCATAAAAGTTTGGAATATCTGCAATCTGCTTTCCATCTTTTAACGCCGTCAACACTCTAATCTTTTCATCCAGTAGTTCATCACTGTCTAAATCAAAAAATTGTGTCATTGTAGGTGGAAAATCAACTTCTGAAAACAACTGTCTGACCTTGATACCCTTTTCATCTTTCATATACTCTGTAAATTCTTTCTTTAATTCTTCCGGGGCATCCTCTGTCAGATGCCAGTTGTCAGGTTCAGGGACAAAAAAAGGACTATCCCAAAATGACGGCATTGATTGTGACATATTACTTCACCCCTTTTTTATTTGCCTTAATAATATCATCTTTCAAGCCAAAACAAAAGTCCCTGATCTGCACCAAGGACTTTTGCATTTCCTGTGTTTTATCCTATCCTATCCACAACAATGAATTTCTGACCTTCTTGCTGTCTTATCAGAATGACGCCATCACCGACTGCCAAGCCATTGTGTACGGTGACTTCAATCGTTCCGACAGCATGAACGTGTGACGGGGAAACTGGTGCTGTCCCTGAATTTACATCCCCGGTATAGTAATAATTCTTAATGTTCCCCGCCGTTATCTTAGTTTTGAAATCTGTCACATTCCTTGAAAGAATCAACTGTTTTTCACCCAGTATCATCTTCTGTTCAACATTGATTTTCAGCGGTGAAGCACTCACCACTTTACCAAAATACACATTTACGGGTTTTGTTGATTCCATGGCATCAATCGCTGCCTGATGTACTTTTTTTACAATTCCATTTGCATCCATCTTTCATTTTGCCCCTTCCGTTATAGATTCTATTGCTTCACCCATTGCATCATCTAATGCAGTGATAAAACCATCAAGGTCAGTATCAGATGAAACATTATTGTTGTTTGTTTGGTTGATAGTTACTTCTGCGGTTGTGAATCTGTTAATTGCTTCTTGCTCTGCAATGTCACGCAAATACTTCAATTCATCCTCTGATACTTCCAAAGAATCCTTGATTTTGCCTGTGTTATCGTCAATGTTTCCAATGCTGTCGCCCACGCCTGAATTTGCTATTGCATCATTGAACCCTGATGTGTAATCACCCACATTAGGAATATCAGTCTGACCGAATACATCCGATAAACTGAAATTTGAAACCTTGTCAGCAACACCGTCACCCCAAGCTGCACCCGCATTGAAAGCATCTGATGCCCAACCGTCCTGAAACGCATCAAAGGTTGTGAAACCTTCATTGAACGCATCTGAAATACTGGTGTAGTCCTCTTTGTTTCCGGCTGCTTCACTTGCCTTGGCTGCATAGTCATCTGCTGCTGAACTGATGCCTGAATAATCAAAACTTACAAACGGCAACTTGTTCAAGGCTGCTGCTATATTTTCAATTACTGAACAGGCGGTTGATAACAGATTGTAAAACCATGACTGTACGTTGCAGATAGCATTGTGAAATGCCGTCATCATATTGGATGCAAGTGCTGCAATGGCGTTACCAATACCCAAGGCAATGTTTGCCACGGTTAGACCCAAGTTCTTGAAGAACTGAATCACCACGTTCACACCACCAGTAATCACACCGAACCCTGAATTTGCAATACCTGTCATCTTTGCTATTGCTGAACATACCGCCATAATTACCGCAATCAATGCAATAATCAGCACGATAATCCAAACAACAGGACACGCATACAATGCACCGTTATAACCCATCTGTGCAGCAGTTGCTGCCATTGTCTGACCAGTAAGTGCTGCCATAACACCGATTTTTGCAGACATTGCCACTGTATGAATTGCTGTTGCAGCAGCGGATGCAAGTTCAATAGCCTTTACAATGCCAAGGTATGCTGCATATACAGCCAATGCAGCAATGACACCGTAAATGATTGGACTGATAACAGACCAATTATCCGCAATGAAACCGCCTACTGTTCCAACAAGTTCAAAGATGTTTAATACAATATTTGCAAGGGTTGCCATTGCTTCAACGGCATTTTGCACGAACGTCTGAAATGCTTCACTATTTGCTAAATCGTTCAGCCTTTGAAGAACAGGCTGAAATGCAATCAGTGCGGTGTTCTGCATTGATTGCCATATCTGCCCCCAAGTCATAGGCATTTCATTGAATTTGCTGTTAATGTCATCAGCAGCAGAAAAGATTGCTGCCTTGACTACATCAGCGGAAAGTTCCCCATCCGCTGCCATTTCCCTGATCTTACCGATTGGAACATCAAGATAGTCCGCAATGTTCTGAATCAGGTTAGGTGCTTGTTCAAAGATACTGTTCAATTCATCACCACGAAGGACACCTGAACCAAGTGCCTGTGATAACTGCAATTCTGCATTTGCTGCTTCTTGGGTGCTTGCCCCGGCAATCGTCATCTGTTTTTGAATCAGATCAGCAAAAGCAACAACTTCTTCTGAATTGCTGAACGCATCCTTTGCATTGTTACCAAAACGGGCAACAACATCAGCCATCTGACTGAATGAACCCCTTGCATCTTGTGCTGCTGCATATACCATGTTGACAAGTTCAGCGGTTGTCTGAACCCCGTCATTCATCATGTTCAAACGGGATGTTGTCTGAACAAGTTCATCTGAAATGTTCAGTGCTTTCCCAACTGACTGAATACTGACATAGGCTGCAACTGCCCGTTTGATGGTATTGGTCAGTTCATTTGCCTGTTGTGTTCCGGCTGAAATTTCCTGATTGAATTGTTCTTGTTCGTGAATATTATCATTGATGCTATCCCCAGTATTTCCAACAGCATTATTAAGCATATTCTGCTGTGTAACAGCCTGATTCAGTGATCTTTCTATTGCTGAAAGTTGCTGTTCAATTTCATTGCCACCTAAACCAAAAGGATTTTCTACTGAAAAGGCAAGGTTTGCTTGTATCTGCTCTATAAGAGCATTTACCCGTGACATTCTGTTAGTGACTTCATCCGGCAATACATCAACCGTTGCAGCAGTTTGGTCAATCTGCTGTTGCATTGATAATACATCATTCAGTTGATTTCTGATATTTTCGATACGTTGACCAATTTCACCTGTCGGGGGTGCGTTTGGCTGAATATCCAATGTTAAAGGTTCAGGATTTTCAACCAAAGGGTCAGGAAGTACCGGGTTTACATCCACGTTTATAACCTGACCGTTTCCCCCATCCACAACAGGCTGTGCAACACTTGATGCTGTTGGTCTGCTTGCTGCTGCATTAAGTTCATCCATAGCAGCAGTTGCTTGATTGATTTCTTCTGTTGCTGCCTGAATACTGCTTGTGTCAACATTTGAACTAACAGCCTGTGATGCTTCATAGGCAGCAGCAGTCATGTTATACATAGATTCAACAACACCCTGTGCAACATTAGAAAAATTATCCTGTAAGACAATACCTGTTTGAATGGATGACATTCATTCACCTTCTTTCTAAAAATTTCTTTGCTTTACTTTTGAATTTATCTAAAAGTGTAGGCTTGGGAAGGCTTGCAATATATTCAGCCTTTACACACCTTCTTTTTATTTCCCACTCCAACACATTAAGATACATTTTTACATAGGCATCAGGCTTTTCCACCTTCTGCATTTTCTGTTGTGCATATTCCAGTTGTTCATCTGTATGCCCCATAACACGCAACAGCATCTTTCTTGTGACTTCATAAGCCGGGGCAGCGGTATTCAAAACCAAAATACCCTGATTAGTCAGATAAATTTCTTTATCCAATGATGTTCCCGGTAACAGGGTCAGTTCTTTGATATATCCGGCATGAACATAATGCTGATTGACACACCAAAGATTTTCATTCACAACTTCAATGTTCCCGTTCATGCTTGTCCCCCTGTTCCGATCAATGCATCAACTTCTGCAATGATCTTCTGTAATTTGCTGATATATGGTCTTAATAACTGCTGACAGTAAACAGAATTTTTGATGTGCTTGTGATATTTTCCGCTTGCCTGTTTCAATTTCAGCAGTTGAAATTGAATTGTTTCCATGATGACTGAACTTTGTTCAATGGTCATCTTTCTTTCAGGTGTCACCCAGTCCTTTGTGATCTTCCCGTCAGTGTCCTTCTGTATTACCTTCATCAGCCGTTCAGCCTGAATTGAATACCCAAGGCACACATTTTCAAACCGTTCCTGATTATCCATGAAAAGAAAATTGTTCACCTTGACGGATTTATTCACTGAATTTCTTTTCAAACTGTTTTCTATGTGTTTCAGTTCTTTCCTGTTATGACGTACTGTTTTCATCATTTCTTGCCCCTTTCTGACCTCATATAACCGCCATATAGCAATTATTGGTTGTCCTGTGCTGAATCGTCTGTATTATCAAATATTTCCGGGTGACAGTCCGCAAATGCATCAATAGCATCCCGCAACAGAAATTTGCGGTTATACTGACCCTTGAACGGTTTCAAATTGACTTCTTTTCGTGCCACATCATAGGACTTCCGTTCAATAAATATCTTATAAAGCATTTGTTTATATGGCAGATCATGCACCCGTTGAATTTCTTTTTGCAGATTCCATTGCTGCACTTGTAATTCTTCAATCTTATTTCTGATTTTTTCCTCTGTGTCAACCATTCCAATGATTGCATTTTCCAACATTTGCCCGGAACGTGAAGTCTGAACTTTAACGGGTGATATTGCCATAGTTGTTGAAGTTGCCCTGTCTATAAAATTTGACCGGGTTTCATACAGCTGTGTGATCTGCCTTTGTATATCACGCCCACGCTGCAAATAGTTTTTCGCAATCATGTGTTTTTCTTTTTTCGTCAATGCCTTCCCCTTTCCCATTCATCCAGTGCATCTGAATGAAATTCTTCAAAACACTTTAGTGCTGGCTCATGCATACCCCGTACTTCCTGATATGAAATATGTTCATCATATGCAATTTCTTTTAACATTTTGAAATCAACATAAATACCCATAAGCACATGAACAAACACTGAATATTTGAGTTCTTTTATCTGTTCAATCACAATTTGCTTTCGCTGATTGTATACTGCTGCACTTTGATCTGCCTTGTCCCTTGCTTTCTCTAATAATTCCATATACTTTTTTAATTTGCATTTTTCCGCAAGTAACAAATAGCCTTGTGCGACTTCTTCATCTTGTTCAGCAGCAAGATACAATTCTCTCACTTCCTGTAAATAGTTTTTTGCCCTTATATCCATACATTCCTTTCTGACAAATAAGGGTGCAGCATCACACCGCACCCTTGAAACTGCTTATTTAAAGAATCTTGTATCTGTCTGTTTGATTTCATCATGCATTTTTCCAACCTTCATCATATTGTCACCAAGGCAATATACTGAATATGGTGTATTTTCCTGAATCACCAAACGTGTGCCATTTTCCACACCATACTGGTAATCATCCTGTATTGAATAATCAATCAGCCTTTCCCGTGTCAGTAACGCTGTGATTGATTCCAAGGTGTCAGAATATGCAAGCATTTCATTGTTCATACCCAAATAATCACCTAACAATTCAAACACTTCACTTTTGTAACAGTAACCACCAATAGAACTGTTTTTTGCCCTTGTATACATTACATCAGAAATCATTTTCAACACCGTACCTGAATTTTTCACGGGTTCAAGTGCAGCTTTCAGAATATCCGCACTTAAATCAAAACCGCACATATCAATGATTTTCAGCACATTGGCAACTTCTACTGAATGACTTTCACCATCATCAGGAACTTCCACACCGTACTTATTGCAAAAGTCCTGAATGACTTCCCTAAGTGCTTCCGTCCATGCCTTGTTTTTATTGGCAAATTCTTCACGCATATCTTTCAGCAGTTCTTCTTTTCCAATATCTGAATATCTTGGATTCTTACGAACTGCCATCATATTATCAACAATATCCGTCAGTTCCTTTTTTCGATCATTGTTGTGCAAAAGCAACTGCACCTTTTTAGCATATGTTTCATATAGTTTTTCTGACATTTCCCGTTTCCTTCCTTTTCTCTTTAATGGCGAATGATGCAACCACCACACAGCACATCATTTGTTGATTCACCCGGCTTGAACTCTGAAATGTGTTTCCAAAGGTTCATGCTCTGATCGTCAGACAAGATTTCCCTGAATCGTTCCAGTTCTGCATCAATGTACTTCCTGATGCTTGGCTTTTGGTACAATGCAGTTGCAAATGTATCTGCTGCATTTCTGTCTGTCGGCAGATCATACCCTGCATAGGCTGCTGCATCTTCTTTCATACCCGGCATGACTGCGGGTGCATGAAAAAATAAATATACAAACGCATCAGCAAATTTCTTTTCCTGTTCTGTAATATTACTCATTGTTTTCATCCTTCCTTTCTTGAATTTTCGTTTTCTTTAATTCTACCATATATTGTATTTATATCTATGTATATATACTATATTTAGTATTTTTATTAAGAATTTCCATAGACAGCAACAGCCGTATATGATATAGTAGCAGTGCCTAAGTATGAAGTTGCTTAGTTCTAAACGTGATAGCAATAACAAATAGCAAGACCCCCGTATCACCTTTCTATGCGGGGGTCTTGCTATGCCTTTCTGAACATAAAAACAACCGCTTGTGACCTCATATAAGGGTCATATAGCGGTTGTTTTTGTTCCTGTGATAATTTCTATGCTTTCTTTTCTGTAATCTTATATAATGCACTTACAGTCAGACCATATTTGTCTTGTAGTTGTTCCCAAGAATACCCATGATAGAAGTCTTTCATAATTGCATCACGCTGTTCTTCCTTGGAAACAAACCCGTTCCGGGTATAGTCACCAAAGGTCAGGTGTTCTTGGTTCAGAAGTTCAGCAATAACCCTAAACTGTTCAATGCCTATCTTGTCCCGTAGAATCTGCAAATTTCTTGTATTTCTATTCATTCACCTTGTCCTTCCTGTCAGGATTTCCACAATGTAACCATTGGGAAACCCCAACCATTCAAAACCGCTATTTTCCTATGTTTCTTGTCATCCGGCAGCACCTAAAAACAAGCATTTGCCACCCTGATGCCACCAACGCATCAATCATCTTCATTCAAAATACGTTCTAATTCTGCAATCTTCTTTTCCTGATCGTCTACCCTGATACCGCTTAAAATCACATTGCACGTTGCCGTGATACTGTTAGCGGTCTTGGTATCAATTTCCCCTTTATAGGTCATATTGGCAACCTTTGCCAGTGCTTTTCTGATATTGTCCGGGGTATCAAGTTTCAAATTTCTTTTAGCCATTCTATTCACCTTCTTTCAGATCATCACCTACATGATCGTATGCCACACCATCAGCATCATCAGATAATTCATTTTCACCGTAAATTATTACTGCATGATATGGTTTATCACCACAAAATTCATCTAATTCCATTGAAACCCTATCAGCAATTTCTTTGTCAGGTACAACAAACGGAAGAAATACTTTAATTCTATTAGTTACCTTTCTTGCTTTCATAAGCAATCTATCAATTTTTTTCATCTAATTCACCCCTTAACTGCTGCACCTTATTCATCAGCCAACTATGAAATCCCGGTGATTCATACTGTTCTTTACTAATGCCTAACTCTGTTCTAAGTTGTTCAATTCGATTGTCTAATTCTTCATCTGTCATGTTCCTAAGTCGTTCTTTTCTTTTGATCTCACTGATTTCTTGCGCTTTTATCAATAATTTCTCTACCCTGTTCATGTATCGTTTACCTTCCTTCATCCCCCAGTATAGGGGGGTACATATATCTAAAAGCCTTTGTTTTCCTATGTTTCAGGGACTTTTTCACGGCAAAACCGTATATAAAACCCTGTTACTTTGATTCATTTTCATGCATTTTCGTATTTGAAAAACGCCTTATTGGTTACGGTATCACTTCCGGGTGCATCTGATAGCAAACTTGACAACATCCGTGATATTCAAATCACAATTCACATCAAATCTTTCAGTTCTTCCCTGTAATTCCATCAGTTTATTCACCAACAGAATGAAACTGACACGTTCCACCCATGAATCAGACAACAATGTTGCAGCACTGTCATGTAATGCCGGACTTCCAAGCAGCAAATTATATTCATCATTATCTGCTACCACCTTCACCCGGACTTCATCAGCATTTAAGTTATCACCCTTTACATCCCATTCAATGCTTGATATTTCCTTGATTTCTCTAACTTTTTCAATAAACTGTTCACCTGTCATCTTCCTTCAATCCTTTCTGTTCACTGGTACAGGTTGGTACAAGGTACAAGTTTCTTGTCTATTCTCTATATTTTTTATTTTTTTCTCTTACCCATTTTTTCGAAAATGATTAAAAATTAAAGAATCTATTTTTTTACCTGTACCAACTTGTACCGCCTTATTTTTCAAGGCTTTTAACTTGTACCTATAACCTTTACTAACTTGTACTAATCTTGTACTTCCATGAATAAATTAAATTTTTTACCATTTATTTTCTTCTGCTTTATCTCTGTACCAAGTGCCTTATTGATATACTTTGAAAAAACTATGTTACTGACAGGTAATGCAAAACCATTGTCTGCCATAAATACCTGATACCGCTTGTATACTTCATTAGTAGGCTGATTTATTATCATTTCTTTCCCGGTACTTCTGATAAATCCGACAATAGGATTGTTTTCTTCTTCATATTCATCCAACTGATCTTGAACTTTACCAGATAATGTAAACCCTTGGTTTTTTCTTACCCTATCCAATCCGGCAATTCCCAAACGTATCAAATATTCAACACTGTCCTGTTGAATCAGTTTGTACTTGATATTCACATCAAAATCAGGATCAGCACGGGTAAATGTAGCATTGAATGGAATAATAACCAAACGCCTAAGTACCGCCCCTGTCTTGTCCTTCATACGGGGAATATCATTTGCACTGAATAACAATTTGATGAACGGGTTGAACTCAAACGGGTCTTGTCCTTTACGTTCTGCCTTGATGCGGTTACCTGTTACTATTTTCTTGAACACACTGACCTGTGAACCTTGAAGGAAATCATCACCAATATCATCACCAATGTTTGCCAGTTTACCGAACATCATTGAAGTATTGAACCTGTCACCCAGTTCTTTCAAGTCAAGTGCTGAAATGTTCCGATCACCAAGGATTGCTTTGACACAATCCAAAAATGTACTTTTACCGTTGGACTTGTCACCTGTCAGAATGAACGCCTTGCCTAACTCATTTCTTCTGTAAAAGCAGTAACCAATACATTCTTCCAATAACGCCCTGATTGCTGCATCACCACACGCTAACTTGTTCAGTGTACTGTCTGCCAGTTCAGAATAGGCATCCGGCTTGTAGTCCCAAGGAATCTTGTTGGTAATAACAATGTCTGTGCTGAATGGTTTCAGTTCCCCGGTCACAAGGTCATATACACCGTTGTTGAAAGCAATCAGGTTTGCATCTGACTGTTCTTTTTCATCACATATAAGCATCAAGTATTTCATAACTTCTTTTCGCTGTACATCCTTCAAGTTTGGTATTACTTCAATCATTGTCTTTTCAATGTCCTTATTGGCATTGGTATACACACCATCTTTATAAACATGAAGTTGGTTATTAATAACAACTATGTGGTACATATTTTTCAAATAGATTGCAAACTTGTCAAACAGGAATGTACTGCCAAGGAAAAAAACGGGTTTCTGAAAAGCATCATCACGCAAGATCACTTCCAGTTCATCATCTGACAGCGGTTGTTTCAGAACAAACTTGTTCAGGATGCGGATGCACTCACGGGTTTCTTCAACAGTGAAATCATTTGCAGTCAGGGTCAGGATGTAATTGAAAAGTGCCTGATTCCTTCCGTCCCCGGCATCCATATCAACAAAGTCTGCGGTTGCCTTGACCGGGAACAACCACTTGGGAACTTCCTGATACTTTCCACCTTCTTCAATGTCCCATTCACAAAATCTTTCTTCACCGTCAATCTTGATGACCTCATAAGATAACTTACTGCCGACTTTTATATCAGCAGTAAGACCAACAGCCAACTGAACGTGTGTCCTGTTTCTTGAAATGGTGTGATTCTTGAACAAGAAGTGTTTTCCTCTACTGGTACAGAATACCCTACAATTAAGTTGCAGTTCTTCCACTATATTCATCAATTTTTCAGACTGTTCAGAATCATCAATGTCAATAAGGATAGTGTCATCAGCCAAAACCCCGCCGAATCCATTCAGGTTCTTCACTTCATCATAGGTTTTCCATGTGGTTCTGTTTTTCAGTTTTTCAATGCTTGCCTTGCCTTTGGTTTCTATGAACCCTTTATATAATTTGCTCATTGTCATCACCTACCAGTTTTTTCTAACAGGTTTTCAGCACTGCACCCAAGTCCATGTGCAATTTTTTCAACCGTTTCCTTTGAGCATGATTTTCCACATTTCACATTTGAAGCAGTAACCCTTGAAATACCACACACTTTTGCCAATTCCTGAACATTCAGATTTTTGTCAATCATTTTAATCATCAATTTTTTTCTATCAATTCGCATTTCTACACCTTCCTTTCAAAAGTTCAATTTTGTTCAGTTTGTTCAAAATATTTGTTGACAAAAGCATTTGCTTTTGCTATTATCATCTTATCAGAAGCATTTGCTTTTGTAAAGACAAAAATAAAAACATTTGCTTTCTTTCCAATCATCTATATGCTAAACTCTAAATTATGAAAGAAGGTGATTCATAAAGTGGATGATTTTAGCATGAAATTGAAAGAATTAAGGAAAGAAAAGGGATTAACGCAAAAAGAATTAGGGGCAGCAATCGGCATTTCCGAAGTAATGATTGGTCAATATGAAAGAGGTGTCAGAACTCCCAAAATAGAAATGCGTGAAAAAATAGCAAATGCTTTGGGTGTTACCCTTAATTATTTTTTGTCAGATTCAGATTACACAAATGAAGTGTTAGCGCAAATCATAGATGCCGGAATTGATAAATTAGAACTTGAAAATCAAATCTTTATCTCCTATCTAAAATCTATCGGTATCAACGTTGATATTCAACCAACGTCTGCTACACCGGGAAGTGTAAAAAACAGCAATATTGTTGAACCTACTGTATTTTATCGTTATGAAGTAACCGGGGACAATACCCCAAAAATTTTCAGTGAAACTGAATGGAAAGAACTTCAAGAAAGAATTACAAAAATGATAAAATTACTAATCAATTAAATCCTTCTGTCACAGGTGTTGCAGCACCTTGAAGGTCAAGGAATAGGGATAATCAAACACATGAAAGGATGGGAACTCATGGGAAAAGTAATCAATATAGAAGATCATAGATATAACATCATTCACCCGGATGAAGTACATACCCGGTGGGAGTTTTCTATTGATCCTGACAGGAAGGAAAAACCTTATATTACTATAAAATGTGGAGTAATGTACGGCTTTAATGGGTGGACGGTTTATATTTTCTGTTCTTCATATGATGAAATGCTTCAATGCAGAACACAAGCAATGGAACAGTTAAAGCAGCAAATTCCACTCATGGGATAATTCAAGAAAGGACGGTTAGAAACTATGAAAGAAAATGCTATTAACCTTAATAAGATTGATCTTAATAATCAGACTGCATTGAGTATTTTAACAGCAGCATCTAAGGCAATCGCATATGAAGAAGATACAGTTAATATTGATCTGATGATTGATGCAGCAATCCGCTATTTACAAGATACTAACACAATGTTGAAAGAAATGTAAAAATTGACCCCTTTACCGTTGCAGCGGTTCAGGGGTCAGGGATAACCAAACACCAACCAAGGAATAGGATGATATAGGCTATGCAACCCTAATTATATCATCCATTGCCTATAAATTCAATTACAGAAAGGATGATATTATGAAAGGTTCAGTAAGAAAAAGGGGGGCAACATGGTCATACTATTTTGACCTTGGAAAAGTTGACGGGAAACGCAAAAGGAAAGAAAAGAAAGGCTTTCGCACCAAGAAAGAAGCAGAAGCAGCACTTGCCAAGGCTCTGAACGAATACAACAATGCCGGAGCAGTCTTTGAACCTACTGAAATCACGGTTGCTGACTACCTGAACCAATGGTTTGACCTGTACTGCAAGACCAACCTGAAATATAATACACAAGTCGGTTATTTGCGAATCATTCAGGGGCATTTGATTCCCAAGTTTGGCGTGTACCGCCTGAAAGCAATCACCCCGGCAATATTACAGGAATATGCCGTTGAACTGAAAATGAACGGCAATTCTAAAAGTCACATGATCGGCATTTTGTCCGTATTCAGTGCAGCACTAAACTATGCTGTTGAACCAATGCACTATATCACTTCAAACCCTATGCAGTATGTCAAATTTCCCAAGGTTGAAAAAGCACCAAGGGAACGCATCATTCTAACCTTGGACGAATGGCAGCAGATCATTGACCGTTTCCCGCCTGATTCCCGCTTTCATATTCCGCTTATGATCGGTTTTTATACTGGTTTGCGTATCTCTGAAACCTTTGCCCTGACTTGGGATGATATAGACCTTGATAACCGCACCATCAGCGTCAACAAGCAGATTGTAAAGCGTAACTTTGGGGCAGATGTCAGAAAGGTTGTTGAACAGAAGGGGAAAAAAGAACAGCGGTCATCATGGTACTTTGGCACAACCAAAACTGTCACATCAAACAGAACTGTGAAGTTTGGTGAAACCCTGTACCGGGCGTTGAAGGCTGAAAAGGTCAGACAGGCAAAGAATGAAATGAAGTACGGTGAATATTACACCATCCATGTCATCAAAGTTGAAAAGGATGAAAAAGGCAATGATATGAAGCGCATAGTTCCAATTCAGAAGTGTATCAATTCGCCTTTGCCACGGGTTCGCATGGTCTGCATTGCAGAAAATGGTCAATATACTTCAACTGATTCCTTCAAATTCTGTTCAAGGGTCATCCATAAAGAACTGCTGCTTGCCTTTGATTACCATTCATTACGGCACACCCACGCCACACTACTGATTGAAAACGGTGCGGATGTGAAGGACGTACAGACCCGGTTAGGACACACCAACATTGAAACCACCTTGCAGACCTATGTGCATGATACTGAAAAGATGGTTGAACGCTCTGTTGATCTGTTTGAACAGGTGACACAGGCAAAAACATCATAACAACTACATAAAGACCTGAAAAAGCACTGAATCCGGCAATAGTTCAACGGGTTCAGTGCTTTTCTTGTGTTCAGTGATGTTTTTCAGAATTAGGGTGGCAAATGGGTGGCAATCCGACATTTCCGACACCCTAAAAACCTTGAAAATGCTTATTTTATGCGGGTTAAAAGGCAGACTGTTTCAACATGTGTCGTATGTCCAAACTGATCCACCGGCCGCACCTTCCGCAGCTCATAGCCACCCCCGCACAGAATCTTCAGATCCCTTGCAAGCGTTGCCGGGTCGCAACTGACATACACAATCCGTTCCGGCTTCATGCGAAGCATCGTCTCCAGACACTTCTCATCGCATCCCTTCCGGGGCGGATCAACAACGATCACATCCGGATGAAGCATGTCCGCATCCGGCTTCCGGCTCTCCTTTTCGTAGAACTCCGGAAGAACCTCCTCCACCTTTCCCACGAAAAACGAGGCGTTGGTAATACCGTTTAATGCCGCGTTGCTTCTCGCGTCTTCAATCGCCTGCGGCACGATCTCCACGCCGTAGACCTTCCCTGCCTTCTGTGCCAGAAACAGGGAAATGGTTCCAATGCCACAGTATAGATCCCAGACGGTCTCCCTGCCAGTCAGACCCGCGTAGGAAAGTGCCAGACTGTACAACTTCTCTGTCTGCACCGGGTTTACCTGGTAGAAAGACTGCGGAGAAATGTGATAGGCGATTGCCGTATCTGTCAGTGCAAAATCATGGTCACAGTCGCGCAGATGAATCTGATCCGTGATATAATCCGATCCCCAGACGGTCCGGGTCTCCTCCCCCAAAATCACATTCGTATTCTTCCGGTTGATGTTCACGGAAATGCTGGTCATACCTTCTATTTTACACAACGCATCCACCAGTTTCTTCTCCTGCGGAAGTGTCTCTCTGTTAATGACCAGGCAGACCATCAGTTCCTTTGAGGTGAATCCGTAACGGATCAGCACATGGCGCACCAGTCCCCGCCCTGTCGTCTCATCATACGAACGGACCCCATTCTCACGCATATAGGAAAGCACCACTCCAAGAATCTGCTCATTCTGCGTAACGCCCAGCTTACAATCCTCTACCGGGATAATGTTATGCGTGCGCGCTGCGTAAAATCCCGCCACCGGCATCCCGTCCCTGTCCGCGCCGATCGGGAACTGTGCCTTATTGCGGTAACGATACGGCTGCTCCATCCCCACAATCTCCTCCATCACGGAATCAATGAGTTCCGGCGCAAATCCTCCGATACGGATCAGATTGCCGCGCACCTTTTTCTGCTTATAGCAAAGCTGCTGCCTATAGTCCATCGCCTGGATCTGGCAGCCGCCGCAGCGCGCATACAGCGGACATTCCGGCTTCACACGGTACGGCGACGGCTCTAAAATCTCCTGCACCCTGGCATAGCCGTAGTTCTTCTTGAGCTTCGTGATGCCGGCACGGATCGTATCCCCGATCACAGCATCTTTCACGAAAAAGGTCATCCCCTCGTATTTTCCGATGCCCTCTCCGTCAACGCCCATATCTTCGATCTTTAACTCAATACTGTCGTTTTTCTTCATATCCTGTGATATACCTATGACTCTCTTCCTGATCTGCGGATATTGCTCTCCAGCAGGCGGTTATATCCCTGCCACTCCAGATTGTTCTCCGGAACACTTGCAAAAATCTCCCGTATTGTCTCCATCTTGGCGTCAATATTGTCCGCAAAACTGAGTGCCAGTGCTTCCGCAAGTGCCGGTTTCTTCGGCGAACCGTATTCCAGTTCTCCATGATGAGCTAAAATGCAGTGTTTCAACTCATTGGCGGTTCCCTTCGGGAATCCCGGAATCGTGCGGATCCGCTCTCCGACCATCTCGGCACCGATCATGATATGTCCTAAAAGCTGTCCCTCATCCGTGTAATCGTTCTCCGGGAACGTCGAGAGTTCCTCCAGCTTTCCGATATCATGGAATATTGCCGCAGACACGATCAGATCGCGGTTTAAGATCGGATAGGTTGCCGCAAAATAATCACAGTTCTTCGTCACAGAAAGCGTATGCTCCAGCAGTCCGCCCACAAATCCGTGATGCACGCTCTTTGCTGCGGAATGGAACTTGAACCGTTTTTCAAAATCCTTATCCTCGACAAAAAAGCTCTCCAGAAGCTTTTTTAAATACGGATGCTTCACGGAAGCAATCAGTCCCAGAAGCTCTGTATACATCTCGTCGATGTCCTTTTTGGATACCGGCAGATAATCCTTCGGATCGTATTCCCCTTCCTGCACCTTGCGCACACGCTTTACGTTGAGCTGGAGATTTCCCTGAAAACTTGTGATGTCTCCCATGACTGCAATATAGTCTAACGAATCAAACTCATCGATTCCAACCGAGCCCGGCTCCCAGATCTTGGCGTCCAGCGTACCTGTCTTATCCTGCAGGATCAGATTATCATAAGGCTTTCCCGCCTTTGTCAGCGCTGACTGCTTTACCTTGCATAAATAGATTTCGTTGATTCTCTCGCCCTCACGCAGGCTCTCAATATACTTCATTTCTGACCTCATTTCCATAATATGGCGGTGCCACAAGGCACCGCCTTCTGTTACTATCCTCTACTTTAACACTCCGACCTGTACCGTGCAGGTGATCTCCTCATACTTTTCAGCGCCCTGCCGCTGTACAACGATCTCCACCTCGTCGCCCGGTTCCAATGCCAGAAGCTTGCTCTCATAACTGTCCACCGTGTAGACAGCCTCTCCGCCCATCTCTGTAATGACATCACCGCTCTGCAGCCCCGCCGCCAGTGCCGGTGAATCCATCTTGACATCCTTGATATATGCGCCCTTTGGAATATCGTATTCCTTGGCGGTTGCCGCTGATACCGTCGTCAACTCCAGACCAATATACGGAATATCCTGATTGTTGGACAGTTTTTCGATCAGCTGCTTTAACTCGGAGATCGAAATCGCTGTCAGCGTCGTCTGATCCTCCTCATTGCCATAATCCTGCATTACCAGACCAATCACTTCGCCGTTCACGTTGATGATGACACCGCTGCCGCTGCTGCTGCCAACAATATCCGTCGTAAAGACGGTATAATTATTGTCAATCGTGGAAATCACATTATTGGTAGATGTGATGTTGCCCGTGAGGATCGAGTAGTTCGTTCCAAGCGGACTTCCCACCGCAATAACCATGGTTCCCTGCATCGTCGTCAATGAATTCCCAAGCTTCGCCACCGAGATCGCATTCATGGTATCCGTATCCACCTGCTCCTTCGGTACCGAGAGCACCGCAATCCCCGTATTGCCATCGTAGTGCTTCATGGATGCCTCCACCGTCACGTCATTGATAAATGTAACGTAGACTTCCTGTGCATCCGAGATGACCTTGCGCTCCGTTAAGATCAGCAGTTCCTGACCGTTGTCTGCAATGATAATGCCGGATGCCTGTCCTCTGCTCTCGTAGGAATTGTTGAACCAGTCCGTATCACTCTTGACCCCCGTCACTGTCACGACAAAGCGGTTGGCTTCTCTTCCCACCGCATACAGCTTGTTCTGCACGTTCTGTACATCCGCAATCTCAAGCTCCTCGGGCTGCTGTACCGGCGGTTCCTCGGAAGGCGCCTGCGGTTCCTCGGATGCCTCCGTCTCCTCGGATGTCTCTGTCTCCTCGGTCTGCTCCGTCTCCGCAACCGAATCCTGCGGAATGGTGACCACCGGTTCCTCCTCTGGGCAAAACAGTGATTCAAACTTAGGCTGAAAATATGCAAAAACCAGACTTGCTATGATTCCAAAAACGACTGCCATCAGGGCGATAAAACCTGCCTGCATCAGCAATCGCTTCTTATTGACCGGCTTTTCTTTGATTTTTTCGTTAATAAAAGAAAACTGATCGTTATCCTTTTGCTGCATGATTTCCTCTTTTCTGCATGTATTTACACACGAATTTCTGAAAACCGTACCAGTAATCATTATAAAATGAATCACATACGCTTGCAATAGGATTCTACAATTCTTTTCAGGTTCCGCTTTCCAAGACTCCCGGAATCATATATAATAAGAAGGACATAACCATGTGACAATCAAATCAAAGGAACTGCTATGAACGAAAAAGTATTACACACCTTAGAATATAACAAGATTCTCGATCAACTGACCGAATATGCTTTCAGCGCCGACGCCAAGTCGCGCTGTCAGAAGCTGCGCCCGATCACCGACCGCGCGCAGATCGAACAGCTGCAGCAGCAGACATCGGATGCCTTAAGCCGGCTGTTCAAATACGGCTCCCTGTCCTTTTCGGGAGTTACGGACATCCGTGATTCACTAAAGCGCTTAGAGATCGGCGGCGCCTTAAGCGCCATTGAACTGCTGCGCGTCTGCTCCCTCTTAGAGTCCGCGAAACGCGCGAAGGCTTTTGCCAGATCACAGGAAGACAACGATCAGCCGGACGATTCCCTGACCGGTCTTTTTGCCGGCATCGAACCTCTCACACCGCTGTGTGACGAGATCCGGCGCTGTATTCCCTCTGAGGACGAGATTGCCGACGACGCCAGCAGCACGCTGCACTCGATCCGGCGCTCCATGCGCGGAATGAACGATAAGATCCGCGCACAGATGAACTCCATGATCAACAACACCACGACCAGAAGCTATCTGCAGGACACCGTCATTACCATGCGCGACGGGCGCTACTGTCTCCCGGTCAAAGCGGAAGCAAAGTCTCTCGTTCCCGGCATGATCCATGACCAGTCCTCCACCGGCTCCACACTTTTCATCGAACCGATGGCTGTCGTCAACCTGAATAACGAATACAAAGAACTGCAGCTCCGTGAGCAGGAGGAGATCGAGGTCATCCTTGCCGGCTTAAGCAATCTGACCGCCTCCTACGCCACACAGCTGCTCGCCGACTATGAACTTCTGACCGAGCTGGACTTTATCTTTGCCAGAGCGGCTTTCGCTCAGACATACAACGGGGTTGCCCCGCTGTTCAATGATGACGGACGGATTCACATCCGCAAAGGACGCCACCCGTTACTCGATCCGAAAAAGGTTGTTCCGATCGACGTACGGCTCGGCGAGGATTTCCGCCTGCTGATCGTGACCGGTCCGAACACCGGCGGCAAGACGGTCTCCTTAAAAACCGTCGGTCTGCTGACGCTGATGGGACAGTCCGGCCTGCATATTCCGGCGTCCGAGCGCTCGGAACTCGGTATTTTTGACGAAGTGTTCGCTGACATCGGGGACGAGCAGAGTATCGAGCAGTCGCTCAGTACCTTCTCCTCCCACATGGTCAACATCATCCGTATCTTAGAGCAGGTCAACGACCGTTCTCTGGTACTTTTCGATGAGCTCTGCGCCGGGACCGATCCGACCGAGGGCGCTGCGCTTGCGATCTCCATTCTCTCAAAGCTCCACCTTTACGGAGCACGCATTATGGCTACGACGCATTACAGCGAGCTCAAGGTCTATGCTCTCTCCACACCGGGCGTGGAAAATGCCTGCTGTGAGTTCGACGTAGCGACGTTAAGTCCGACCTACCGCCTCTTAATCGGTATTCCGGGCAAGAGCAACGCGTTTGCCATCTCCGAGAAGCTCGGTCTTCCGTCGGACCTCATTACCGACGCCAAGGGGCGCATCAGCAAGAGTGAGGGCGATTTTGAAGACCTGATCGCAGATCTTGAGAAGAGCCGCAGCACGATCGAGCGGGAGCAGTTAGAGATCAACCAGTACAAAGCCGAGATCGAGTCCTTAAAAGAAAAGCTGGAGCAGAAGCAGGAGCGCCTGGATTCCAGCCGCGACAAGATTCTGCGCGAGGCAAACGAGCAGGCATACAATATCTTAAAAGAAGCCAAGGACGTCGCCGATGAGACGATCCGCAATTTTAACAAATACGGCAAGGCGGGCGCACCGGTCAGCGAGATGGAAAAAGAACGTACCAAGCTGCGCGGCAAGATGGACAAAGCCGCACAGAAGATGTCCGAGCAGAAAAAAGCTTCCGTACCGAACCACAACGTTCCGAAGAAGCTGCGCATCGGCGACAGCGTCAAAGTCATCAGCATGAACTTAAAGGGCACCGTTCATTCCCTTCCGAATGCCAGGGGCGACCTGTATGTGCAGATGGGAATTCTGCGCTCTCTGGTCAACATCAACGACCTGATCCTTCTGGAAGAGGATGCCGCACCGGGCACCAAGAAGTTCCAGAAGACCAGTGCCGGCAAGATCAAGATGAGCAAATCCGCCTCCGTCTCCACAGAGATCAACCTCATCGGCAAGACGACCGACGAGGCCATTCCGCTTCTTGACAAGTATCTGGACGACGCTTATCTGGCGCATCTGCCGTCCGTGCGCATTGTCCACGGTAAAGGCACCGGCGCACTCCGCAACGCAGTGCAGGCTCATTTAAAGCGCTTAAAATATGTCAAATCATTCCACCTCGGCGAGTTCGGTGAGGGCGATGCCGGCGTCACGATTGCCGAGTTTAAGGACTGATATTTAAAATAAAAATGAGGAGATGATGATATGGCAGCAAAACAGAAAATTCTCATCGTAGATGATGACAATAATATCGCAGAACTGATTTCCCTGTATCTCACAAAGGAATGTTTCGATACCCGGATCGTCAATGACGGCGAGGAAGCCATGATCGCTTTTGATCAGTACAATCCGAATCTGATCCTGCTCGATCTGATGCTTCCCGGCATGGACGGCTATCAGGTCTGCCGTGAGATCCGTGCGAAGGCAAATGTTCCGATCATTATGCTGTCAGCCAAAGGCGAGATTTTTGACAAGGTACTCGGTCTGGAGCTCGGCGCGGACGATTACATGATGAAGCCGTTCGACTCCAAGGAGCTTGTCGCGCGCGTCAAGGCAGTGCTGCGCCGCTATCAGCCGGCAAAGCAGGAAGAACCCGCCGCAGAGTTAAAATGTGTCAAGTACACGGATCTGGTGGTCAATCTCTCGAACTACTCCGTCATCTACATGGGGCAGGCCGTCGATATGCCGCCAAAGGAACTGGAGCTTTTATATTTTCTTGCGGCTTCACCGAATCAGGTTTTTACAAGAGAGCAGCTATTAGACCACATCTGGGGTTATGAATACATCGGCGACACGCGTACTGTGGATGTTCACGTGAAGCGTCTCCGCGAAAAGATCAAGGATCACGCCAACTGGAGCCTCGCAACGGTCTGGGGCATCGGCTACAAATTCGAGGTTCGTGACCTATGAAACGTACCCTTTACCCCAAACTGCTCGCCGGCTATCTGATGTACGGTCTGATCGGTTTTCTCATCATCACAACCTTTACCTACCACATTACGTTCGCCTTTGTGGAAAAAAAGGAGGCTGCCAGCCTCTACCGGGAATCCGCCCTGATCTCCTCCAACTATGCCGGGAATTATTTTTCCAAGACCATGACGTTGGACGAGATACAGACACAGCTTTCCACCTTAAGCACCTATCTCTCCAGCGAAATCTGGATCGTGGACACGCGCGGCAGCATCATTCTGAACACGGCGGCGCCGGGATGTGATCCCACACCGGTTCCCGGCTTCAACATTACCGACTTCGGAAGCCGCTATTATCAGACCGGCACGTTTTATAACCAGTTTACGTCAGAGATGTTAAGTGTTTTCTCGCCGATCACAGTCAACTACAAAGTGCGCGGCTATGTGGTCATCCACAAGCCGACCAGCAGTCTCGTGTCCTACGCGAACGGACTTGTCGCCATCGCTTATGAGACGCTTGGTCTTCTGTTTCTGGCAGCCTTTGTGGTACTGATTCTGTTTACCTATGTGGTGTACATACCGATCCGCAAGATTACGAAAGCGGCGGACGAATATGCCGCCGGCAACTTTGAAAAAAAGATTGATGTTCACTCCAATGATGAGATCGGCTATCTCGCCGCCTCGCTCAACTACATGGCGAACGAACTGAATACCCTGGAGGACGACCAGAAAAAGTTCGTCTCTAACGTCTCGCATGATTTCCGTTCGCCCCTCACTTCCATCAAAGGTTATGTGGAAGCGATGCTCGACGGCACCATTCCCGTAGAGATGCAGGACAAATATTTAAACATCATCCTCTTTGAGACCGAGCGGCTGAACAAGCTGACCAAGAGCCTTCTTGAGTTAAACAAATTCGGCTCACACGGCACGATGCTGGACATCACGGATTTCGACATCAATCACACGATCCGCATGACAGTCCAGACGTTCGAGGGGCGCTGCATGGAAAAGCGCATTACTTTCAACCTGATCTTAACCGGCGAGAAGCTTTTTGTCTCCGCCGATATGAGTAAGATCGAGCAGGTGCTCTACAACCTGATCGACAATGCAATCAAATTCAGCCACACGGACTCCGCAATCACAATCGAGACCACAGAGAAGAACGACAAGATCTTCGTCTCCGTCAAGGACACTGGCATCGGTATCCCGGGCGACAGCATCAAAAAGATCTGGGAGCGCTTCTACAAGACGGATCTCTCCCGCGGCAAGGACAAAAAAGGAACCGGGCTTGGTCTCTCCATCGTAAAGGAGATTGTCCAGGCACACGGCGAAAACATCAACTGTATCAGCACGGAAGGCGTGGGAACGGAATTTATCTTTACCCTGCCGTTAGCAAAGAAGCTGTCCCATCAGGCGGGCAGTTGACTTTGGGGCGATAAGTTATATTACAGGAAGCACTTGATACAGATTTCGGCTGGAACTGCATATGAAACATTCGTTGGAGAAAAATGTGTGTATTTCTTCCAGCCGGATGACTGCATCTGATTCCGTGTCTCTTCCACGTTTGGACTCTCCCGGAGTGTGTCCGACAAGCCACAGACAATGAGCGGACT
>OHAS01000648.1_pt1 | contig 29610 bp, 29 predicted proteins | sample 1577131 | NCBI WGS metagenome assembly OHAS01 (sample SAMEA3541566, study PRJEB24748) | human gut metagenome | biome: human gut; feature: human-associated habitat; material: faeces | place: China | collected 2012 | reverse complement strand
CTCCGGCTGCCCCCGAAGGGGGAGCTTTATCGGCACGAACCGGTAGATGCTTAAAAGCTCCCCCTTCGGGGGAGCTGGCGAACGCAGTGAGCCTGAGAGGGTTTTCGTCTTACAGAAAAAGACCGCTTCCGCACCGGGCAGAAACGGCCTTTTTCAGGAGAAATAAAGAAAACACGAACCCTCAAAAATGAGGAAGGGAAATGCTCAGAACATGCTCTCGTCCTTATAGCGGCCGGTGCGCACGAACTGCACCCACTCGGCCACATTCACGGCGTGGTCGCCGATGCGCTCCAGATACTTAATGACCATCAGCAGGTCCAGCGCTGCATCCACCTTGCCGGGGTCTTCGGCGATCTCCTGCGCCAGCTGATGCTTGATGGCATTGAAGTCGTAATCCACCGCGTCGTCTGCGGCGATCACCCTGCGGGCGGCATTTTCGTCCTCTGCCGTCAGGGCATCGAGGGCATCCAGGATCATCTGGTGGGCCTTTTTGCCCATGGCAATGGCCTGACTTACCGCCGGGTCGCCCTCTTTGCGGACGGTGACAAGGTGGGGGATGATCTCGGCGATGTCGGCGGCATGGTCGCCGATGCGCTCAATATCCGTGACCACCTTCATGGCAGTGGAGATGCGGCGCAGATCGCCTGCCACCGGCTGCTGACGCAGCAGCAACGTCATGCAGCGGTGCTCGATATCCCGCTCCATATTGTTGATGCGGGCATCCTCCTTCACGATGGCCGCAGCCGCATCGGCATCAGCAACGCAGAGCGCTTCCAGAGCGTTCTCCACGGCATCGGCAGAGTTGCGGCCCATTTCGGTCAGCGAATTTTTCAGCGATTCCAGATCGGTGTCGTACTGTTTACGGATACTCATAGCTGTTTCCTCCTTTAACCGAACCGACCGGAAATGTAGTCCTCGGTGCGTTTATCCTGCGGTGCGCTGAAGATCTGCGCCGTGGGGCCCACTTCCACCAGCTCGCCCAGCAGGAAGAAGGCGGTGCGGTCACTGATACGGGCCGCCTGCTGCATGTTGTGGGTAACGATGACCACCGTGTAGTTCTTCTTCAGCTCACTCATCAGCTCCTCCACCTTCATGGTGGAGCCGGGGTCCAATGCGCTGGTGGGCTCGTCCATCAGCAGCACTTCGGGCTTCACCGCCAGTGCGCGTGCGATGCACAGACGCTGCTGCTGTCCGCCGGAAAGGCCCAGCGCGCTCTTTTTCAGGCGGTCCTTCACCTCGTCCCACAGGGCCGCGCCCCGCAGGCTGCTTTCCACCAGCTCGTCCAGCTCAGCCTTATTGCGCACGCCGTGCAGCTTGGGGCCGTAGGTGATGTTGTCGTAAATGCTCATGGGGAAAGGATTGGCCTTCTGGAACACCATGCCCACCCGGCGGCGCAGGTCGGTGAGCTGCATTTCCCGGGCAAAGATGTCCTCGCCCTTGAGCCGCACATCGCCCTCGATGCGCACATTCGGCACAAGGTCGTTCATGCGGTTGAGGGTCTTTAAAAAGGTGGACTTTCCGCAGCCGGAAGGGCCGATGAGCGCGGTGATCTCCCGCTCGCCCACGTCCAGCGAGATGCCTTTCAGCGCCTTGAAGTCGCCGTACCAGAGGTTCAGGTCTTTTGCCGATATCACCGGCATGTTCGTGTTTTCCATAGAGTACCTCATTGTTGAATTTCAACAGGAAGTTTACCGTTTCGACCCTTCCCGTGAAAAGGTAGATTTGAAAAATCCGCAGATTTTTCAAATCTACGAAATTAAAAATAATTTTTCCGCGATTCATGGCCAGAGCGAATGCGGAGGCCATTTTGAACAGTAAAATCAAATTTTACTGTTTCTGTTTCAGCTTAGTCTTTGCCAGCCGCGCCGCAAGGTTGATGGCCAGTACCAGCACCAGCAGCACCGCACCGATGCCCCATGCGGAAGCAAAATCGCCGTCCTCAAAGGCACGCAGGTACAGCAGCACCGACAGGGTGGCACCGTTGGAGGTGTAGGCTTTGGCCACGCCCTTGGCAATGACCTCTGCGGCACCGGCGGTGAAAAGCAGGGCGGCACTTTCGCCCACGATGCGGCCCACAGCCAGAATGCAGCCGGTCACGATGCCGTCGATGCTGCAGGGCAGCACGATGGTGCGGATGATGTGCCACTTGCCTGCACCCAAGCCCATGGCGCCCTCCCGGTAGCCCTGCGGCACCGTCTTGAGGGATTCCTGCGTGGTTCGGATGATGGTGGGCAGGTTCATGACCACCAGCGTGAGTGAACCGGACAGCAGACAGGTCTGGAAGCCCAGCGCCTGACTGAACACCAGCATGCCCACCAGACCGTAGATGATGCTGGGGATGCCCGCCAGCGTTTCGTTGGTGAACTCGATGACCTCGATGAGCCGCCGGTTGGAGGCATACTCGGTCAGGTAGACCGCCGCGCCCACGCCCAGAGGCAGTACGATCAGTAATGTCAGCACAATGACATACAGTGTGTTGAGGATGGCAGGCAGGATGCCGTCGGTCTTTTTCAGCACACTGGCAGTGGTAGAAAGGAACTTCCAGCTGATGTGGGGGATGCCCCGCACCAGCACCATGCCTATGATACCGGCCACCAGAACCATCACCAGAACGGCACTGGCCCAGACTAGTGCGGTCATGACCCGGTTCCACATCTGACGGGAAGGCGAAAGGCCCTTATTCATCGCGGCTTCCTCCCTTCAGCACAACGTTCAGCACAACATTGATGATCATGATAAAGACGAACAGCACCAGCGCGATGCTGAACAGCGCCTGCCGCTGCAGACCGCCGGCATAGCTCATCTCCTTGGCGATGGCGGTGGTCAGGAATGTGACGCTGCGGAAGGGACTATCCGGCATGTTGGGGCTGTTGCCTGCCACCATCATCACCGCCATGGCCTCGCCGATGGCACGGCCGATGCCCAGCACAATGCCTGCGGCAATGCCGCTTTTGGCTGCCGGAATGCTGATCTTGAACCATGTTTCGGTGTCGGTGGCACCCAGTGCCAGACTGCCCTGCTCATACTCCGGCGGCACGGCGTTCAGTGCCGTGACCGACACGGACACGATGCTGGGCAAAATCATGATGGAAAGCACCACGATAGCGCTCAGCAGGCAGGCACCGGAAGCCTTGCCGAAGGTCTTTGCCACGGCAGGCACCAGCACCTGCATGCCCAGCAGGCCGAACACCACGCTGGGGATGCCGGACAGCAGCTCGATGGCAGTAACCACCACGGTGCGCAGCTTGGGGTCGGCGGCCTTGGAGAGGAACACCGCCGTCAGCAGGCCGATGGGCACACCGATGATGGCAGCGCCCAGCGTGCCGTAGATGCTGGAAAGGATGAACGGCAGGATGCCGAACAGCGGCTGGGCTGCCGTGGAGGCCCACTTTGTGCCGAACAGAAATTGGAACAGACCGATCTTGTGGATGGCCGGCACGCCGGAGATCACCATGTACACCGAGATGAGCACCACGCAGCCCACCGCCAGCATACCGCACAGGAAGAAGATGAAGTTCATCACCGCTTCCAGCCATTCGGCGGGGGTGCGGGGCAGCCGCACCCGGCTCAGATAGGATTTTTTGTTCATAGCTGAAATCCTTTATAAAAGCCGCGTCGGCCCGCAGAAACGACAGCCCGACGCGGCAGTACTCTTGTTCAGATGCGGGGCAGGCGGTTCACCGGGGAGCTTTCCCAGACAAACCACCCGGTAATTACTCGTTCACCGGCACAGCACCTGCGGTGCGGATGAGGTCGGCAGCGTCCTTGCTGGTGGCAAAGTCCACAAAGGCCTGTGCCTGCTCCGACAGGGTCACGCTCTTGTTGGTGACGAACACGAAGGGACGCTGGATCTTGTAGCTGCCGTCCTTGACGGTGTCCTCGCTGCACTCCACACCCTCCACGGTGACCATGGCGACGGTGTCGCCCACAGCGGACAGGGAAGCGTAGCCGACGGCCAGAGGATTGGCCTCCACAGCGCTGATGACAGCGCCGGTAGCGGTCAGCTCCTGTGCGTACTTGCAGCTGTCCTTCACGTCCACGATGCTCTCAAAGCCATCGCGGGTGCCGGAACCAGCCTCGCGGCCCACCAGAACGATCTCGCCGTCGTCGCCGCCCACATCCTTCCAGTTGGTGATCTCGCCGGTGAACATCTGCTTCAGCTGGTCCACGGTCAAGTCTGCCACCTTGCTGGCCTTGTTGACAACGATGGCGATGCCGTCCAGAGCCACGGTGGTGCCGTCCACGTCGTTCTTCTCGTCGTCCTTCAGGGCGCGGGAGGACAGGCCGATGTCCAGCGTCTTATCGGCAGCACCGGTGATGCCTGCGCCGGAACCGGTGGGGTCGTAGCTGACGGTGACACCCGGCTCCACCTCGGCAAAGCCCTCGGTCAGGGCTGCGATGACGTTCTTCATAGAGGTAGAACCGCCGGTAGCCACATTGCCGGACAGGGTGCCTGCAGCGGTCTCAGCAGCGGCAGAAGAAGAGGTGGACTCCGCAGCAGAGGATGCCACAGTGGAAGAGGCTGCACCGCCGCAGGCGGTCAGAGCCATCGCTGCAGCAGCAGCGCCGCAGACAGTGATAAACGAACGACGAGTGATCTTTTTCATAACCCTTTTCCTCCAATAAATGCCGGAATGCATTGCCGGCCGATGTTTTCTTGTTTCTCTGTGTTTTCCTTGGGAACGGCCTAATTGTACCGCACCGCCGTGCGCGCTGCGACCATGTACGCGCAAAATGGAGGTAAAGCTTTTGCACAGGCTCCGGCGGCTGTGTCAAGCCTGCGTAAAGCCGGCATGAAAAGCCTGTACTCAAATTTTACAAACAGGATAAATATGCCGAAAATGCCATTTTCTGGCTGGGCAAAGTGACAAAAAGCCGCCGGGCACTCCTTTTCAGGAATGCCCGGCGGCATGACGCTCACGGGATGATTTTATTATGCCTGCGGTGCGGCATTGGTCACGACCAGACCGTTCTGCTCACCGTTCCAGTACAGATACAGATAGCCCGGTGTATTGTTGATGGTAATGGTCAGCTTGACCGGTGTGCCATTCTTAAACGCTACAAAATCCTTTTCCTCCGCAAAGCTCAGTTTCAACTTCACTTCGGTCTTTCTTAGAAATGCGCTCAGAACAGGCATGTTGGAAGCGACCAGACTGTCGCTTCCGTTCGGTGCATTCGTGCTCAGTGCAGAATCACCAATGGTGCCCACAAACATGCCCTGATACTGCTGCGAAACAAAGGTGCTGTTTTTCGTGTCCAGCGTCAGCCGTGCAGTGGCTGTGATATAATTGCTGCTGTTGGTGCCCGTGCCGCCGACCCAGAAAGCCTTTGCATTGTAGACTTTTGCGGTAAATGCGCCGATCTGTACCTCATCCTGTGCCAGACCGCCGCCGCAGCCGGTCAGCACGCCGGACAAAGAGATTGCTGCAGCCGCTGCTGCTGCGCTCTTCATAAAGGTACGCCGGGTCATTTTTTCTGCCATAATATTGCCCTCCTCTAAAAGCGTTTTTCTGTGCTTTTAGCGTACCACTTTTTGGGAGTCTGTCAACAAAAATATGACAAAAAGGCGCTCTGTACACATAATTTGCACAGAGCGCCTTCTGCTCAGCAGTATTTTGTTCCGTCCGGGCAGTAGAACTGCACGTACTTCTGCCACTCGGTCTCGCTGATGGTGCGGCGGTAGCAGTCCACCAGAGCATCCACGGCCTGCCGGTCCGCAAAGGTACCGGCACCCGGGCAGTCCAGCACCAGAATGCGGAACCATGCATCAAACAGGTGCTCGGTGAAGCCGGTGTCCCGCGCGCCGCACCGGGAGTAAAAGCCCAGCCGCCGCACAGCCATAGCTTCGTCCTCTGCCTTATCCGGGCATTCGGCCTCAATGAGGATGGCCTGCGCACCGCGCTCGTGCTGCGGCAGGTCGGCCAGCAGCTGCGCGCCCAGCCCTGCAGAACGGTATTCCGGCAGTACGGCAAAGTAATCCAGCTGGCTCACCCTGCTGCCTGCCGGGCGCACCATGAGCAGGTACGCCGCCAATGTTTCGCCGTCGAACACGCCCCATGTGTGGGCTATGCCGTCCGCTTCGCTGTTCAGGATCATGCTCAGGGGCTTTAGCTCCGTGGGCGGAAAGTCCCGCCGCATTTCGTCCAGATAGACCCGCGTCAGTTCTTTTTCGTTCAGTTTCCGCCAGCTGTACACTTTGCTCATGGTTTTTCCTCCCGTATCTGCCTTTTGAACCAGTATAGCACACTCCGCGCGGGAACGCAAAAAGCCGCCGGGAGCGGCAGGCTCTGCCCTTCTCCCGGCGGCTTTTATGGAAATGCAGGAGCAACCAGTCTCCCGCACAAACTCCGTTCAGAATGCTGTGTGCGTTACAGCATCTTCTTCAGCTCGTCGTACACGAACTGGACCTTGGTGCCGATGATCACCTGGCAAGCGTTCTTGCTGGGGCGGATGACACCGGCAGCACCAGCGGCCTTGACGGCCTTCTCGTCCACCTTGGCGTTATCCTTGACCTCAAAGCGCAGACGGGTTGCGCAGTAACCAACGTCCTTCACGTTCTCCTTGCCGCCGACAGCAGCCAGAACAGCGGAAGCAACTTCGGTATAGTTGTTGTTTGCCAGAACGACCTTCTTCTCGGCCTCTTCGTCCTCGTCCTCACGGCCGGGGGTCTTCAGGTCGAACTTGGTGATGGCGAAGTAGAACACTGCGTAGAACACCACGAATGCAGCGATGCCCAGAGGAATGATCATCCAAGTCTTAGCAGCTGCGGGCAGAGAAGCGGAGAACACCAGGTCGGTGGCACCTGCGGAGAAGCAGAAGCCGGCACGGAAACCGGAGTAGTAGGTGATGACGGTAAAGATGCCGTACAGAGCAGCGTACACAACGTACAGGGGGAAGCACAGGAACATGAAGCCGAACTCGAAGGGCTCGGTAACGCCGCAGACGAAGGCGCAGATTGCAGCGGACAGAACCAGGCCGATGGCAGCCTTCTTGTTCTTAGCGGTCTTGACCATAGCCAGAGCAGCGCCCAGGACACCGAACATCATGCAGGGGAAGAAGCCGGACATGTACATACCAAGGCTCCAGCCCACATCAGCAGAGGTCTCGCCAGCCCAGAAGTGGGACAGGTCGCCCAGACCGATGGTATCGAACCAGAACACGTTGTTCAGAGCGTGGTGCAGGCCGGTGGGGATCAGCAGACGGTTCAGGAAGGCGTAGATGCCAGCGCCGATGCCGCCCATGCCTGCGATGCCGTTGCCGATTGCGACCAGAGCGTCGAAGATGACGGGCCAGACGAACAGCAGAACAACGGACACCAGAATGGAGATCAGACCGGTAGCGATTGCAACGAAGCGCTTGCCGGAGAAGAATGCCAGCCAGTCAGGCAGCTGGATATCCTTGAACTTGTTGTAGCAGGCAGCGCCCACAACAGCGGCCAGAATGCCGATGAAGGAGTTGCCGGCGACCTTCTGGAAGGCGATGTAGGTAGCGGTGCCTTCTTCCAGGTGACGGACCATGCCGACCACACCGGGGTTCAGCAGCTGCTGCATCATCAGGAAGCTGACCAGACCGGCCAGACCTGCGGTGCCGTCGTTGTCAGCAAGGCCGACAGCGGCACCAATGGCAAACAGCCATGCCATGTTATCGATCAGAGCGCCGCCTGCCTTGACCAGCAGGAAGCCAACGGTGTAAGCTGCGCCGGAGGTTGCTGCACCGGGAACGCCCATAACGCCCGGAGCAAGGGCATAACCAAGACCCATCAGGATGCCGCAGATCGGCAGGACCGCGACGGGAAGCATCAAAGCTTTGCCCAGTTTCTGGAGATACTTCATCATAAAGCACATTCCTCCTTAAGAAATGTTTGTGTTTACAGACGCCTCTGGTTGCAGGCCGTCCATAATTCCGTAATAGAATAGTAACATATTTCCGCAAAAAAAGAAAGTCCCTTTCGCCTTTTTTCTATCAAAATGCATCAAAAGTCCTCATTTGGCAGTTTTTCAGTCGATAATTTTTGGGTTTTCCGCACAAGGGTCGTCTTTGTGTTGAAAATTCTTTTCTTTTTACGTACATTTTGCCCAAAGGCTTGCATCCCACAGCCGAATCGGGTACTATACTATTATAAAGAACATGCGCCCTCTCAGGCCGCTTCGCGTCCAGCTCTCCCAAAGGGAGAGCCCTTGGCAAAACCGCAAACTTTGCATGGACTGCCAAAGCCTCCCACTTTGGGGGAGGTGGCATTGCGCAAGCAATGACGGAGAGGGCGAGGATGCAAAATAAAAGGAGACAGCATTATGGAATGGACTGATATCCGCCTGACCGTGGCCAAGGCCGATGCCGACAACGCCGAAGCCGTTGCCACCATGATCGCCGAGGGCGGCATCTATATCGAAGACTACAGCGACATCGAGCAGCAGGTGGCCGAGATCGCCCATGTGGATCTGATCGAGCAGGAGCTGCTGGACAAGCCCCGCGATACCGTTATCATCCATATGTATCTGGAGCCGGGCGCTTCCCCCGTGGAAACGCTGGCCCTCATTGCTGCCCGCATGGAAGCTGCAAACATCGCCTACACCGTAGAGACCGAGGGCGTGGAGCAGGAGGACTGGCAGAACGGCTGGCGCAAGTATTATCACCCCCTGGAGATCGGAAAACGGCTGGCCGTGGTGCCCTCGTGGCAGCAGTACGACACCGACCGGGTAAAGCTGATCCTTGACCCGGGCCTTGCCTTCGGCACCGGCGGCCACGAGACCACCAGCCTGTGCATGGAAGCGCTGGACGAGCGGGTGACCGGCGGCGAGCGGGTGCTGGACATCGGCACCGGCAGCGGCATCCTTGCCATTGCGGCGCTGAAGCTGGGCGCTGCCGTGGCCGAGGGCGTGGACATCGACCCTGTGGCCGTGCGCACCGCAGGCGAGAACGCCGCGTTGAACGGCGTGCAGGACAAGCTGACCGTGCTGGTGGGCGACCTTTCCGATAAGGCCAGCGGCAAATACGACATCATCACCGCCAACATCGTGGCCAACGCCATTCTCAGTCTGGCACCGGCTGTGCCCGGCCTGATGGCGGAGGGTGCCACCTTTATTGCCAGCGGCATCATCGACAGCCGCAAGGACGAAGTGATCGCCGGGCTGGAAAAAGCCGGCCTTGCCGTTGTGGAAGTCAAGGAGAAGCGCGGCTGGGAGTGCATCGTCTGCAAGAAGGCGTAATTACAGAAGCTTTCATGATTTCTTTCAGCTGGCTTGCCCTCTCCGTCGCTTTGGCAAAACCGGAAAGTCTGCCGCACTGCCAAAAGCCTCCCTCCATGAGGGAGGTGGCAAGCCCGTCAGGGCTTGACGGAAGGAGTCCGTAACTGAAATACTCCTTCAGCCGCACTTCGTGCGCCAGCTCCCTCAAAGAGGGAGCCTTTGGCAAAACCGTAAACTTTGCCGCCATGCCAAGGGCTCTCCCCTTGGGAGAGCTGGCGCGTTAGCGACTGAGAGGGCGAGGACGTTTAAGGAGAACCACTATGCCGCACCGTTATTTTACCACCGAGATCTCTGACGGCACCGCCACCCTGCGCGGGGCCGATGCCCACCATCTTGCCCGCGTGATGCGCGCAAGGCTGGGCGATACTGTCATTCTATGCGACGGCAATGCCGTGGAATACACCGCCACCATCACCGGCTTTGGCGATGAGTGTGTGGAGTTCCGGGTGGAGCCGGGCTATCCCAGCGCCGCCGAACCCAGCGTGGAGGTCACTCTGCTGGCCGGCTACCCCAAGCAGGACAAGCTGGAGCAGATCATCAAGCACGGCGTGGAGCTGGGCGCAGCCCACATCGTGCCCTTCTTCAGCCGGTATTGCGTGGCCGCGCCCAAAAAAGAAGAGCAGAAGAACGAGCGCTACAACCGCATTGCGGTGGAAGCCGCCAAGCAGTGCGGCCGCGGTGTTCTGCCGGATGTGGCCCTGCCGCTGGCAAACTTTGGTGCCGTGTGCCGCACCTTTGCACAGTACGACCTTGTGCTGTTCTGCTACGAGTGCGGCGGCGCGCCCCTGCGCGACCTGCTGGCCGCAGCAAAGCCCGCCGATGGTGAAAAGCTGAAAATCGCCATCGTGACCGGTGCCGAGGGCGGCTTTGCCGCCGAGGAAGCCGAAATGGCCGCAAAGGCCGGTGCCAGAACGGTGGGCCTTGGCCCCCGCATCCTGCGGTGCGAGACCGCCCCGCTGGCGGTGCTGTCCGCTGTGATGACCCTGACGGGGAATCTGGAATAATGCTTTGTGCTGCCCGGCAGCGCCTGCGGGCCTTCCGGACAGCAACAAGGGGCCGCTCCTTTTCGGGAGCGGCCCCTTGTTTTTTTATTGTTCCGCTGTGCAGACGCAGGGCAGATCAGTCAATGAGACCCTTGTCCTTTGCATTCTGCCAGGTAAGGCAGACGCGCAGCTTGCTGACCGGGAAGCACGGATGGAACTTGTTGTTGTCCTCATCGAACTTCATCAGCTCCTGCTCCACCATCCAGTGTGCAGCCTTCTGGGCATCGGTGTCGGCGGCGTCAATGTCCGCATACAGGTCCTCATCGGTCATGTTCTGCGGCTCCGGCTTGCCTGCACGCTCCCAGACCAGCTCTGCCAGCTCGATGCGGTCAGACGGCAGGGGGAGGCCCTGCATGTTCATCATACGGTAGATGCCGGTGCCGGTCTCATAGGCACCCAGGATTACAGCGCCGCCGATGATGACACCGGGCAGGACGGGGTCCACGGGGTCTACCGGGTCCACGGGGTCCACGATTTCGTACACGGCTCTGACCGTCACGTCGCCTGCGGGCATATCAAAGGTCGCCTTGGTCTGGTCCTCCTCATTGGGGAATTTCAGCAGGTCATTCTGTACAACGCCGTCCACCATCACGGTCCAGCCCAAGAACTTCAGTCCCTCGGGGGCTTTGTCTGCGGTCAGGGTGACCGGGGTGCCTTTGGCGATCTCGTCATCGGGGGTAAGCACGATGACATCGTCCCCGTTCTTGATCGTTGCCGTGGCATCCTTGGCGGTCAGGGTGTAGCCGGGTGCCCGTTGGGTCAGGTAATAATAGTGCTGTGCCTTGTCATACGCCACGCGGTAGCCATCCTGGCTCACAAGGTTCAGCTTGTTTGCATTGCCTGCGACCGTGAGCTGACGGCCTTCTTTCGGGTCGGCAACCTTGATGATGGTGGCTTTGGTGGTAAAGGTATCGCTGATGGTGATCTTCTTGTTGGAAGCGAGGTAAATATCGCTGTCGTTCCCCTCAAACTCGGCGCTCTTCAGCTCTGCGGAGGCGTTTTCGCCCTTACCGAGATAAATGCCGTATTGGCTGTTTTGGATCGTGCAGTTCTCAACGACCAGCTTGCCGCCGGCCTGATCATCGTAATCCGACCCTGCCGGTTCGCCCGAAGAAATGGCAGCATTGCCGCCCGTGCAATCCACAGTGGCACCATTGACGCTCAATGTGCCGCCGTTCCATACCTTCAGTGCAGGGGACTCGTAGCTACGAAGAGGAGGCTTCTGGTCGATATACTCGTTGGTGTTGGTATAAGTACCGCCGAAAAGGTTGGCGGTGGCGCCCGTCACAAACACATCGCAGTAGGTTCCGGTGACATCGGCATTTGTGACGTTCAGCGTTGCATTATCGGAGGCGCGCAGCGTCGGACGTTGTATGAATACCTCGACGTCCTTATTGCGGGAGTAAGAGCCGCCGACGACATCGACCCAACTGTTGATGGCGTCCAGGACCCAGCCCGCGCCGGAGGCTGTCACATAATTGAAGGACGAGCTGGGGGAATTCATGATCATAAACGTCGCGCTGTCGCTATCGTGGCAGTCGTAGGTGCCGCCATTGACGGTCACATTGGCTCCCTTATCTGTTTCAATAGCACGCAGGACGGCGTTCATGGTGAGATCGTCAAACGTCCAGTCGCCGCCGCACAGATAGCATGCGGCGATGTCGTCACACTGCATGTTATAGGTGCCGCCGTTAAGCACTGCGGTGCCCGTGAAGCTGTTTTCGGCATAGAAGCAACGGTTGAAGGCGAGGCCCTCTGCCGTCTTGATGGTCTGCCCCACAGCGTTGACGGTCACGCTCTTGGCTCTGCGGACTGTAATAAAGTTCGCACAGTCTTCTTTATTCCCAGTCTTATCAAAGGTCGTTTCTCCGGTGACGTTGATGACCACATCCTCGTCCTCAGCGTCGATCACGATCCCCTCTGTATAGGTACCGTTTATGGAATAAACCTTGCTGCCGCCATGCTCTTCAATGAAATTCTTGTTGATGATGTTGCCGCTGGTCAGGAGACAGGCCGCTGCCGCCTCTCCGGAGGGCTCTGCAGGCGCATCGGAATTTTCCTGTGCGCTCACAGTGCGTTCAAATTCTGTACTTCCCTCCAGAGCAAATGCGCTCACGGGAAGGACAGAGGTCATCATGCAGCCTGCAAGTACCGCACTGATGAGCCGTGTGCCAAACTTCTTCATAAAGATAACTCCTCTCTCGTTTTTTTCGTGCATGCAGGCTTTTTTCGCCTGCCCGCACGTTTTAAACATTTAAAGTATAGCATTTCTGCAGCAAGGCGCAATCTTCATTCTGTACGAACCTTTTGGACCCCCCCATTTTTTCGTGCGTTCTGTAAAAAAATGGAAGAGAAAATGCTTTCGCAGCCGCAGAAAAAACAGCCCGGAACGACCCACAGATCGTTCCGGGCTGCTGTGTCAAAAATAGTTTGGAGCGTCAGAGCTCCAGCAGAGCTTTCTTCACATTCAAAAGGTTCTGCGGGCTCACCGAGAAGCTGCGCAGGCCCAGCTGCAGATACTGCACCGTGTTGGCCGGGTTGCCCACCGCAAGGCCGCAGATGGTCACCGGCACATTGCGCACCTTTGCGGCATCCAGCACCATAGTGATGAGCTTTTTCATGGCCTTGCTGGCCGGGCGGTAGTAGTGCTCCGCGCTGGCAAGCTCACGGTCTGCCGCGTGGGTATACTGGGTCAGGTCGTTGGTGCCGACCACAAGAAAATCGACCCCGTGCTCTACAAATTCCTCAGCGGTCAGGCAGGCAGCGGGTACGCTGAGCATCACGCCGAACTTTGTATCTTCGTTGAACGCCACGCCGCGCTCCCGCAGGTGTTCGCGGCAGCGCTCCACCACACGCATGGCTGCGTCCCAGTCCTCCACATTCGTCACCATGGGGAACATCACCCGCAGCGGGCCGCGGGCCGCTGCGCGCAGCAGCGCACAGAGCTGCGTCTCGAACTGGTGGGGCTGGCGCAGACTGTTGCGGATGCCCCGCAGGCCAAGCTTGGAAGACTGCAGGCCCTGATAGGCGTCGGAAATGGTGCGGTCTGAGCCAAAGTCGAAGGTGCGCACCGTTACCGGGCAGCCCTTGGCGGCAGCAAGACAGGAGCAGTAGAAGAAATACTGTTCCTGCTCATCGAGGATGCGGCCCGGCAGCATCATGTAGCCGGTGCGCAGCAGGCCCACGCCCTGTGCGCCGGACTGCATGGCCGTGTCGATGTCCTCCGGCCCAAAGCAGTTGGCCAGCAGCTCAAAGGGCTGGCCGTCCTTTGTCCTGTTGGGCAGAGCATGCAGCTGCCCCATCTCTTCGTTCTCGCGCTGCAGCTCGCAGATGCGGGTCTCGGCCTGCTGGCGGGCGGCAGCGTCCGGGTCCAGCGTGCACTGGCCCCCGGTGGCATCCAAAATCACGGTGCGGCCGTCGCAGTCGTCCAGAAAATCCCGGCCTACCTGCACGATGCCCGGGATATTCATTGCCCGGGCAATGATGGCCGCGTGGCTCTGGCCGCTGCCCTCTGCCGTGATGATGCCTAAAATCATGCCGGAGGGCACGCTGAACAGGTCGGTGGGCATCAGCCGCTCTGCCGCAAGGATCACCGGGTGATCCAGCGCCAGCCACATGCGGGGGCGGTTGGTGATGATGTTGATGACCCGGCGGCTTGCGTCGAGAATATCCACACTGCGCAGCTGCATGTAAGGGTTATCCTTCATGTTGGCCAGCTGGTCGGCGTAGCGCTGGCCCACCTGATTCATGGCCGCTGCCGCGCCAATGCCCGCATTGATGCAGAAGCGCACCTCGTTCATCATGCCCTCGTCGTCCAGCATCATGCTCTGGAACTGGAAGATGGCCTGCTCGCTGGGTGCGGCACGGTCTGCCATGGATTCCAGCTCGTCCTGTGCGGTGCGGATGGCATCGGTGAGCAGCTGCAGCTCCCGGGACGGTTTAAAGGGGCCCACGGTCGTGGTCTCCACATGGTGCTCCAGACGGCTCACCTGCCCCAGCACAAGGCCGGGAGAAGCGCAGGAACCTTTATACACTTTCATGTTCGGTCACCTCCGGCAAAAGCTCGGCTTCCGGCGTGGTCAGGGTGCGCCAGACCAGCGCCTGCAAAAAGGTATTGGGCAGCAGCGCGGCCAGTGCGGCCCGCGCCGCATCGGCACTGCCCTCAAACAGCGGCGCAAAGCTCTGCATCCGTGCCTGATCGCACTTTGCAAGGAATGCATCGCACAAAGTATGGGTGGTGTAGTAATGGGCTGGGTCCACACCGGCATCTTCCGCGGCGGCTTCCAGCGGGGCAAGGTCGGCATCCTTCATCTTGGCCAGCAGCAGGGCCGCATCCGCCGTCAGGGTGACCGGGTATTTCTCCCGCACGGCCTTTTGCACCCGCTCAAATTTTGCGTGGAACGCAGCAGCGTCCGCGCAGCTCTGGGCATCACAGGAGACAGCATAGGCACACCCCCGCAGATATCCCATAGCGCGGCGGGTATCATAGTAGCCCAGCTCGATGTTGCGGCGGGCGGTGTCAGGGTCAAAGTGCAGGATATCGCCCAGCTCCCAGTAGCTGCGCACCATCACGGTGGGCAGGCCGGTGAGGTTGGGGCGGGTGATGCCCACGCCTTCCAGATCGACGCACACCAGTTCATCCGCGCCCATGCGTTTGGCAAGACCGGTGGGCATGTTGTCGCTGTAGCCGCCATCCAGAAACTTGACCCCGTCGATCTCCCGCGCACGCAGCGCCGGGAAGCAGGCAGCGGAGGCCATCAGGTAGTCCTTGACCTTTCCTGCCGGGATCTCGTCCAGCGTCAGCTCCCGGGGCTTTAAGCCCCGCTGCTCCACCGTGACAAGGCCGAAGCGGATGGGAGCCGCGCGCAGGGCATCCTCGTCCAGCACCCGCTCCACGATCTCTTCCAGCGGGGTCACATCCATGCCGCCGGCTTTCACCACGCTGCGCAGGAACTGGTGCAGGGCCGAAAGGTCGGCATCCTCCTCCGGCAGCTCCATCACATCCTTGCTGCGGATGGCCAGCCACATATCGCGGGCCGTCTCGTACTGGTCCAGCACGAACATGGCACCGTTCAGGCTGCCAACGCTGGTGCCGGTAATGATCTGCGGGTGCCAGTCCAGCTCCATCAGCGCGCGCCACACACCCACCTGATAGCTGCCCCTGGCTCCGCCGCCCGCCAGCACCAGAGCTTTGCACGGAGCACTGCGTTCATCCATTGCATCCGCCTCCTTTGATTGGTTCCGGTTTTGTTCAGATTATAGCATATTTCCAGAGAAATTTCTTCCGTTTTTTGTAAATTGATGCCTTTCTCCCGGCAAAGAAACATGGTATACTTGTCAGGATCTCAAAAGGAGGCATTCTCATGCACTGCAAGCAATGGATCTTTGATATGGACGGCACCCTGACCGACAGCATGACCGTGGTGTGGGAGGGTGCCCCCGACGCACTGCTGCGCCGCTATGGCCGCACCCCGCGGGGGGATCTGCGCGCCACACTGCTGAACATGGGAATGCAGGAGGGCGCACAGTATCTGATCCGGGAGTACGGCCTGCCGCTGACCGAGGAAAGCTATTTTTCCGTGATGCGCGAGGTGATCGCCGAATTGTACGAGACCGTGGAGCTGAAACCCGGCGTGCGCACGATGCTGGCAAAGCTGCAGGCCGAGGGCGCACGCATGTGCATCTGCTCCAACACCTGGGCCGAACAGTGCCGCACCGTGCTTACCCGGCTTGGCATCGCGCAGTATTTCTCCTTCATCGTGGAAGCGCGGGGCGTGCTGCACAAAAGCCACCCGGAGGTGTTCTTTGAGTGCATGAGCCGTCTGGGCGGTGCAGACCCCGCCGCCTGCGCCGTGTGCGAGGATGCCGTATACGCCGCCGCCACCGCCCACAAGGCCGGGTATTACGTCATTGGCATTGCAGACCGCACCTCTGCCGCCGACGAGCCGGAGATGCGCCGCATCTGCAGCCAGTTCGTGCCCCGGTGGGATGCGCTGGACTGGACACGTGTGTAAGAAAAAGGGCCGCAGCGTGCGGTTCTTTTCTTTATCTGATCCTTCTTTGCTCTTGCATTTTGTGCGCAAGAAGAGTATGATATTATAAATAGGACTGCCCCAAGGGGGAAGTGTCCTCATTTGTGAGAATACACTCTGTGATTTTTAATATAAAGGTATAATATCCGTAAAGAGGAGACCTTCCGTCATGAACAACCCACTCGTCAGCATTATCGTGCCTGTGTACAACGTGCAGAATAGTGTTGCCCGCTGTCTGGAGAGCATTTGTGCCCAGACATGGAAGGATATCGAGGTCATTCTGGTCAACGACGGGTCCCGGGACGAAAGCTTTTCCATCTGTGAGCAATTCCGTGAAAAGGACCCCCGCATCGTTCTGGTGGACAAATCCAATTCCGGCGTGTCGGAGACCCGCAACTGCGGCATGTCCCTTGCAAGGGGCAAGTATGTGCAGTTTGTGGACAGCGACGATTATCTCGACCCTGATTTTACCGAGCGGCTGGTGACTGCTGCCGAAGCGAACAACGCCGATCTGGTCATTGCACCTTACTGGATGGTGATTCCCGCCAACTCTTCCAAGGCCACGCAGGCACTGGAAAACCTGCAGGAGAACCTTGGCATCGATGCCGAGAAAAAGCCCGATGATATCCGTGAATACGGCTTCCTGCCCGAGGGCATCTACGACCGCGATACCTTTGCCCTGCGCCTGATGGAGAAGCCCGCATCCTTCTTCTACAGCGTGCTGTGGAACAAGCTCTACCGCCGGGATATTCTGGCAGACCATCATCTTCAGTTCACCAGCGAGGTGCGCTGGGCCGAAGACCTGGTTTTCAATCTGGAATACATTTTGTACGCCAATGTTTTCGTATCCATTTCCAAAGCGGGCTACCACTATGTGCAGAACCCCCAGAGCATCTGCCACACCCAGATCAATCTGGCTTCCATCGTGCAGAACAAACTGCAGGTGTTCCGCTATTACAAGGAGCTGTACACAAAGCTGGGCCTGTACGATCAGGTGCAGCCGCAGCTGTATAAATTCCTGACCGCGTTCTCCGAGAACGCCTATCCCTCCGGTTCTCCCCAGAAGATCATCATGGACATGGCCAACCGCTGGGGCTTTGGTGTTCTGGATGCTTCCGACAAGGAAAAGAAACACAAAACCGAACCCGATGCCTGATCTCCGGGCACAAAAAAGAGCCGTGAAAGCGGCTCTTTTTTGTTTGCCATTTTACCGGTCGATCCAGCTGCGGAAGGCTTCGCGCACTGCACCCTCCCGTCCGCGCGGGATGGGGATGCGCGCACCGCTGCACATCTGCAGCTCGCCCGCCGTCAGCAGCTGTGCCGCCGCCAGATTGACCACATAGGAGCGGTGCGGCTGCAAAAAACGCCCGTCTTCCAGCAGCGGCTTTGCTACCTCGGCAAAGGACACCCGCAGCGAAAGGGACACCACATCCTCGCCGCTGAGCAGATGGAAGTGCACCACATGGTGGGTGCACTCCAGATATTCGATCTGCGCATAGGCCAGCGCCCGCAGGCCTTCGGCGGTGACAACGGTCATTGCCGGGCCGTACTCCGGCTCGGTGGCGCGGGCAAGCAGGGCCGAAAGCTCCTGCTGGTGCACCGGCAGAAGCAGATACTGCATGGCATCCACCCGGAAAGCACTGTAGGCGTGGGCCGGTGTGCGGGCCGCAAAGGCCAGCGGAGCCCTGCGGCCCCGGCGGCGCAGCTCCGCAGCCGCCGAAAGCCCTGCCGGGGCCGCTACAGCGCCCAGCTCGATGAGATACAGGTCAAACCGTTCTCCCTCGGTGTCCCGGCGCAGCAGCGCATCTGCATCCGGCAGCTGCTGCACGATGCACGCATCCTGCCGCCGGGCAAAATATTCCATGCACTGGCGTTCCAGCCCACTGCGCAAGGCCGCGTCCGGGCTGCATACCGCAATGTGAAATACCATCTCACATTCTCCTTTCCGCCAGCCGCCCGCCTTGATTTTTGCGCAGGGCTGGAGTATGATAAATAAAACTTTGCTGCATCGAAAAAAGAAAAAACGGAGGGACCCGCCATGCCGCAGCCGCTTGTCAGCGTTATTGTGCCCGCCTATAACGCGGCGGGCTTCATCTCCCGCTGTGTGGAGAGCATCACATCCCAGAGCTACCCGGAGCTTGAGATCCTTCTGCTGAACGACGGCTCCACCGACGACACCCTTGCTGTCTGCCGGAAGCTTGCTGCCGCCGACAGCCGCATCCGTGTGGTGGACAAGCCCAACACCGGCGCAGCAGACACCCGCAGCTGCGGCCTTGCCCTTGCCCACGGCGAATACATCCAGTTTGCGGACAGCGACGATCACCTGCTGCCGGGCTGCACCGCAAACCTGGTGGCTGCTATGCAGCGCAGCCATGCCGACCTTGTGCTGGCTCCCTACCGGATGATGGTGCCCCGCAAGGATGGCGGCTACGACACCCGGGAGTACAGCCTGCTGCCCGCCGGGGTGTACAACAAGGTGGATTACCTGTGGCAGCTCACCGGCAATGCCGCTGCCTTTTACTACGGCGTGCTCTGGAACAAGCTCTACCGCCGGGATCTCATCCAGATGGCGCACATCCGGTTCGAGCATGTGGTATACGCCGAGGACCAGCTGTTCAACACCCGGTATCTGCAGGTGGCACAGCGGTTTGCCGCCATCGACGAAGCCGCCTACTGCTACATCCAGAACCCGCAGAGCGTATGCCATACGCAGGTGAGCGCGGCGGACATGCTGCGCCACCGCAGCCGGATGTACCACACCTACAAGGAACTGTGCATCCAGCTGGGCGTGTACGATAAATTCCGCCTGCGGCTGCACGGCATCTATCTGAGCCTGTTTGAAAGCCCTCTGCCCAACGGCCCGGTGCAGAAGCTTTCCGACGCATTTGCCCGCACCCACAGCCGCATCTGAGAAAAGGAGAACCTATGGAATTTCCCCTTGTAAGCATCATCGTGCCCATGTACAACACTGCCGGGTGCATTGCCCGCTGTGTCAAAAGCATTTGCGCCCAGACTTATAAAAGCATTGAGATCCTGCTGCTGAACGATGGCTCCACCGACGACACCCTTGCCGTCTGCCGCGCCCTTGCCGCCAGCGACCACCGCATTGCACTGGTGGATAAAACCAACACCGGCGCAGCGGATACCCGCAATCAGGGCATTGCGCTGGCCCACGGCAAATACATCCAATTTGTGGACAGCGACGACTGGCTGGCCCCCGATTTTACGGAAAAGCTGGTCTCCGCCGCCGAGGCCCACACCGCCGATCTTGTGATCGCGCCCTTCTGGATGGTGTACCCGGAAAACTATGTGGAGCACATCCGCCCATGGGAAAAGGCGCTGCAGCATGTGCTCCAGCGCAATCCGCCCCGCACCCGGGCCTATGGCTATCTGCCTGCCGGGGTGTACACCGGACAGGAGTACGCAAAGCATCTGATCCAGAAGCCGAACACCTTCTACTATGGCAGTCCCTGCAACAAGCTCTACCGCCGTGACCTCCTGCGGAAGCACAGCCTCTATTTCCGCAAAGAATTGTTTGCGGAGGATCAGCTGTTCAACACCGAATATCTGCGCTATGTGCGCACCGCCGTTTCCATCCCGGACATCGGCTACTATTACCTGCAGTGCAGCCAGAGCGTTTCCCATTCCAGAGTGACCACCGCCGACATCCTTTCGCTGCGGCGGCGGGTGATGCTCCTGTACCGGGACATCTACACCGAACTTGGCATCTACCCGGAAACGCGGGCGGCCATCCTGCGTTCGCCCTTTGGCGAAAACGAGTTCACTCTTCCGCCGCTGGACACCCCACAGACGCACTGCTGCAAGCTGTGACCCTATAAAAAGCACCCGGCTGCCGCCGAGAGCCGCTCTGGCTCCTGCACGGCTCCGGGTGTTTTTTGCGCTTTCTCAGCAGCCGATGGCGGCACACTTCTCCGCCAGCCAGCTGCGCTCTTCGTCGTTCAGGTGCGGTGCCAGCTTTGCAAACACCTGACGGTGGTAATCGTTCAGCCATGCGATCTCGTCCTTATCCAGCACACCGGGCAGGATGGGAGAGGTGGCAATGGGCACGAACATCAGCGGTTCAAAGCCAAGGAAGGTACCGTACTGGTTATCCGCCTTGTGGATGCACACCAGCTCGTTCTCGATGCGGATGCCCACGAGGTCGGTCTCGTAAACGCCCGGCTCGTCGGTGACCACCATACCCGGGCGCATCCGGGTGGTGTTGCGGCTGTTCAGGGCATGGGGGCCTTCGTGCACGTTGCCCACAAAGCTGACGCTGTGACCGGTGCCGCAGCGGTAGTTGATAAGGTGCCGCCACAGCGGTTCCCGGGCAATGGTGTCGATCATCTTACACTCGCAGTAATCCAGCCAGACGGCCTTGGCAAGGTCGATGTGGCTCTGCAGAGTCCATGTGTAGAAGCGCTTTTCGTCCTCGGTCAGCGGGCCAAGCGGGTAGGTGCGGGTGATGTCGGTGGTGCCGTCCATGTAGGTGGCACCGCTGTCCACCAGCAGAAAGCCCTTCTTTTCCAGCACAGCGTGATCTTCCGGGGTGGCGTGGTAGTGCATCATGGCTGCGTTGCCGCCGTAGGCCGCAATGGTGCCAAAGCTTTCCACAAGGAATTTATCGTCCGCACTGCGGTACTTGTGCAGAATTTCATCCACCGTCAGCTCGGTCAGAGTCTCACCGGCAGCAAGGCGGCTTTCCAGCTCGATCTGGAACCGCACCATGGCCACAGCGTCCCGGATATGGGCCTGCTTTGTGTGGGCAAGCTCCGTTTCGTTCTTCACGCCCTTCATCATCAGCAGCGGGTCGGTGCCGTCCTTCACGGTGAGGGCAGGGTTCTGCTCCAGCACCTGATACACGGCGTAGTTCACCGTGGAGCACTCGGCCAGCACGGTCTGGGGTTCCGTCTCAGCAGCGAGGAACTTCAGAACATCGTCGTACTCCGCCAGCGTGATGCCGTTGGCTTCCAGCTCTGCCTTTGCCTCCGGGGTGACGCGGGCCGTGTTGATGAAGAGTACCGCGCGGCTGGGGGTCACATAGCAGTAGGCCATGGCATAGGGAGTGCACTCAATGTCCATGGCGCGCAGGTTCAAAAGCCATGCCAGATTATCCAGCTTGCCCACAAACTGAGCGGTGCAGCCCAGCTCCTTGAGCTTGCTGCGCAGCTGATCCAGCTTTTCCGCCGGGGAGAAGCCCGCATATTCCTTCGGCAGGATCCACGCTGGGGTATCCGGCAGGGCAGGGCGGCCCTCCGTCCACAGCTCGTCCTCAAGGTTCAGGGTCTTGATGGAAGCGCCCTTCTTTTCCAGTGCCTTTTTCAGGTCGTTCACGAGGGCCGTGCTGGCGGTCAGGCCGCACAGGCCCAGTGCTTCGCCCTCATTCAGGGCATTTGCGCAGTATTCCTCCACGGTGGGCACGCCGGGTTCCCCCATGCGCTGCAGCTTGATCTCGGTACCCGCAATTTCCTTCTCGGCCTGCACAAAATAACGGCCGTCGGCCCACAGGGCGCTCTCGGTGCGGGTGACCACGAAGTTGGAGTTCTCACCGTGGAACCCGGAGAACCAGGTCAGGCTGGTGTAATGGCAGGGCAGGTATTCGCTGGCGTGGGGATCACCCACAGGGATCAGATAAACGGCCACGCCGTTTGCAGCCATGGCGGCACGCAGCGCGGCAAGGCGTTTTGGAACGGTATTCATGCTCATATGATTTGCTTCCTTTTCTCTCACCGGAAAGCCCGGCAGCGGTGCATTTCTGTTTGGCCTTATTGTATCATTCCGGGAAAAAGATTGCAATGCAGGGGCAGGACGGTCTGGAATGACCTCCGCTTGCGCTCTGGCCATGTTCAGCGGAAAAATATTTTTATATTTGTGGTTCAGAAACGCCTGCGGGCGTTTCTGAACCACTTTTTCACCAGAGGGGTTTGCAGTTTCCGGCGTAAGCGCCAAGTTTGCGGGCACGCCAGAGGCTCCCTCCCCGAGGGAGCTGGCAAAACCGTCAGGTTTTGACTGAGGGAGTTCGTTCTCCCTCAAAATGCCGCCAATTTGCAAAAAAAGTTACAATTTTTTCTTGAAAAAGGCGGTTTTCCCATTGACAGCCTTGTTATAATAGGAATGTAAGATTTTTGAGCCAGCACTCTGCGGCTCTGTGTGCTATTCAAAGAAAGAGGCAATTGAATCATGACCAAAATCGATATTTTCTCCGGCTTCCTTGGTGCCGGTAAAACTACCCTGATCAAAAAGCTCATCAAAGAGGCCTTTGCCGGCCAGCAGGTGGTGCTGATCGAGAACGAGTTCGGCGAGATCGGCATTGACGGCGGCTTTCTGAAGGAAAGCGGCATCCAGATCAACGAGCTGAACGCCGGCTGCATCTGCTGCTCTCTGGTGGGCGACTTCCGCACCGCCCTGCAGCAGGTGGTGGAGCAGTACCACCCCGACCGCATCGTCATCGAGCCCTCCGGCGTGGGCAAGCTCTCCGATGTGACCCGCGCTGTGGAAGGCGTGGCCGAGCATCTGGATGTGCAGCTGAACAGCTTTGTCACCGTGGCCGATGTGAACAAGGTGAAGATGTATATGAAGAACTTCGGCGAGTTCTACGACGACCAGATCAGCCACGCAAGCTGCATCCTGCTCAGCCGCACCCAGACCGCCAGCGAAGAGAAGATCGCCGCTGCGGTCGCCATGCTGCGCGAGAAGAACCCCACCGCTACCATCGTGACCACCGCATGGGACGAGCTGACCGGTGAGCAGATCCTGAAGGCCATGTCCACCAAGGACGACTTCAAGGCAGAGCTGATTGCCATGGCTGCAAAGGCCAACGAAGAGCACGCCCACGAGGACGAGGAAGAAGAGCATCACCACCATCATCACCACGATGACGAAAACGGTGTGTGCGGCTGCGGCCATCATCACGACCACGATGATGATGACGACGAGGACGAGCACGAGCATCACCACGATCACGATGAAGATGATGACCACGATGAGCACGAGCACCATCATCACGATCATGACGACCATGACCATTGCTGCTGCGGCCACCATCACGACCACGATGATGACGACGAGCACGAGCATCATCACGACCATGACGGCCACTGCTGCTGCGGCCACCACCATCATCATGACCACGATGCCGACGAGGTATTCACCAGCTGGGGCGTCGAGACGGCCCGCAAGTTCACCAAGGCAGAAGTGGAGCACGCCCTCACCGAGCTGGATACCGGCAATTACGGCATGATCCTGCGCAGCAAGGGCATCGTGAACGGCGGCGCAGACGGCTGGCTGGAGTTCGACTATGTGCCCGGCGAATGGGAAGTGCGTGCCCGCGGTGCAGATGTGGGCGGCAAGCTGGTCGTGATCGGCTCCAAGCTGAACGAAAAGGCCATTGCAGAGCTGTTCGGCTGCTGAACTCCTTCAGTCAAACCCTAACGGGTTTGCCAGCTCCCTCAGAGAGGGAGCCTGATTGGATAATGATTTTTTAAGGAGAAACCATTCCTATGGCAAAAGAAATTCCGGTCTACCTGTTTGTGGGCTTTCTGGAAAGCGGCAAGACCAAATTCATTCAGGAGACCTTTGAAGACCCCAACTTTGACTCCGGCGACAAGACCCTGCTGCTGATCTGCGAGGAGGGCGAAGAGGAGTACAACGAGAAGAAGTTCGCCTTTCCCGGTGTGACCGTCAAGGTGCTGGAGGACAAGGCCGAGCTGAACCCGCAGAATCTGCTCAAGCTGGAAAAGGAATCCGGTGCAGGCCGCGTGGTCATTGAGTACAACGGCATGTGGCTGCTGCAGGATCTGGCCGAGGCTCTGCCCGAGAGCTGGATCGTGTACCAGTGCATCGCCACCGCCGACGGTACCACCGCCCTGACTTACGCCCGCGACAACTCCATGCGCAGCCTGCTGCTGGACAAGATCGCCCGCAGTGAGCTGATCGTGTTCAACCGCGCTGAGGCCGTGAACAACGATTCCGCCCGTCAGGAGCTGCACAAGCTGGTGCGTCAGGCTTCCCGCAAGTGCGATATCGCCTACGAGTTTGCCGACGGCAGCGTGGCCTACGACGATATCCCTGATCCGCTGCCCTTTGACATCAACGCGGACATCATCGACATTCCGGATGACGATTTCGGCATCTGGTACATGGACTGTCAGGACGAGCCCCAGAAGTATACCGGCAAAACGGTCAAATTCCTTGCACAGGTGTGTCAGACCAACCGTGCCGGCAAGAACAGCTTCGTGCCGGGCCGTTTCGCCATGACCTGCTGCGTGCAGGACATCCAGTTCGTGGGCTTTCCCTGCAGCTACGATGGCTACAAGGCGCTGGAGCAGCGCGCATGGGTGCGGGTGACCGCAAAGGTAGGCTACAAGTTCCACAACATCTACCGCGGCAAAGGCCCGGTGCTCACCGCCATTTCGGTGGAGCCTGCCGAAAAGCCGCTGAACGATGTGGTAACATTCTCTTGATCTGATCTTTCAAGGAGGTCCCGGCATGAAAACACTGTTTCGTATCCTTGGCACGGCCGCTGCGGTGGCCGTTACCGGTGCTGCCATTGTGGCACTGGACAAGATCCTGAACCAGAAAGACCCGCTCCATGTGGAGGAAGTAGAGTTCCCGGAGGACGCCGAGCAGAACGCTGAGGAAGCCGCCAAGACTGCCGAAGCCTACGCCGAAGCGGAAACCAAGGCCTCCGATGCTGCCAACGAAAAGGCTGCAGAAGAAGCTGCGCCGGAAGCTCCTGCCGAAGAAGCGGCAGCTGCCGCCCAGCCCGCCGAAGAAGCCTCTGCCCCGGCGGCACCCGCAGAGGGCGGTGAGAAGCCGGTGTTCGACCCGGAAGCTCCCAACCGGAACCCTGTGGAAGCAGGCCCCGCCGTTGCTCCCAAAGACGAGAGCGGAAAATTCGACCCCACCAAGATCGCCGAAGCCAGCGACTTTGGCGACTGGGAAGAACAGGGCTGCAAAGGATAACCTATGACCCAAAAAGGGACGATGTGATGTTCACATCGTCCCTTTTTTGTTATTGTCCTCTTGCCAGCTGCTGCAGCTTTTTCCTGTCCAGCACCTGCACGCCGCCCCGGAACAGCCGCACCCAGCCCTCCTGCGCAAAGTATTTCAGCATCCGGCTCACCACCTCGCGGGCAGACCCCATGTATTTTGCCATCTGGTCGTGGGTCATGCGTACCTCATCACCGCCGGTCTTGGCCAGCTCATCGGTGAGAAAAATGGCAAGCCTGCGGTCTGCGCTCATGAACAGCACCTGCTGCATGGTCCACATGCTGTCGGAAAAGCGCTCCGCCGTCATCTGATAGGCGTAGCAGCGCACATGCACGTTCTGCTGCATCAGCCTGCGGAAAACGCCCGCGCTGATGCAGTAGGCCTCGGTGTCCTCTTCGGCATCAATATACAGGTCGATGTTCACCGAGTCCATCACGCAGGATGCCGACAGGATGCACACCTCCCCGCCGAACAGGCGGTAGAGCGTCACGTCCCGCCCGTCCTCCGAGAGCAGATAGGCCCGCAGCTGGCCCGAGCGCAGCAGCAGGATGCCCACGCAGCTTTCCAGCGGGCTGTGCACCCTTGCCCCCTTTGCGTAGTGCACCGGCCGGGTGTAGCGGCAGAGCATGTCCTGTTCGTCGGGTGTCAGGTCGTTCCAGAAGGGAAAACCTTTGGCCAGACAATCGCGGTGTTCCTTTGTTGTTTCCGACATTGCTTTTCATCCTTTCCGCAGGGCCTTGGCGGCTTCAGTGCCCGCCTGCGCGCCCTCATACACGGCCTTTGCCACCTGCAGAAGGCCCCCGGTGCAGTCGCCCGCCGCATACAGGCCGGGCACGGTGGTCTGCATTTTTTCGTCCACCACGATGCGGTTCCCGTCCACCTCTGCGCCGATCTTCCTAGCCAGTGCGGTGCTGCCCGCCACGCCCAGCGCCACAAATACACCGCTGACAGGCAGCTGCACACCGCCGGACAGCTGCACGCCGGTGATAACGGTTTCGCCCAGAACAGCCTCCACGGTCTGCGGATAGACTGTGACCTCCGGCGGGAAGTCCGCCGTCAGCGGTGCGCCGTTGGTCAGCAGGGTGACGCTGCGCACCACCGGCAGCAGAGCCTGCACCTCGTGCAGGGCGTACTCGCCGCTGCCCAGCACCGCCACGTCCTTTCCACGGTAGAAAAAGGCATCGCAGGCGGCACAATAGCTCACGCCGTGCCCCTCCAGCCCGGCAAGGCCCGGGATGCGCGGCACCGCCCGGGATGCACCCGTGGCAAGGATCACAGCGTCCGCCGGGTAATTTTTATCCACTGTTTCTACGGTGAGTTTATCCGTATAGGTCAGGCCCACGGCTTCGGCTGTGACGAATCTCACACCAAGGCGCTTTGCATTCTCGATGCTGCGGCGTTCCAGTTCCGCACCGGAGACCGGCTCGGCAAAGCCGTAATAGTTTTCAATTTTTTCGGCGCGGTGCAGCGCACCGGGGCCTTTGGTGAGCACCGTGGTATCCACACCGGCGCGGACAGCGTACAGAGCGGCGGATACGCCCGCCGGGCCGGAACCTATAATGATGATGCTGGGCATGGGAAAACCCTCCTTCGGATGCATTTTTCTACAGTATACACCTTTTTTTGAAAAATTTCCGTGACCGGGTCGCAAAGCATCGGTTTTTCGGACGGTCCTGCTCCGGTTCGCTGTCAGCGGATCGTCCCATGCACAAACGCGCTGTCGTACAGGAATCTTCCTGCTCGGCAGCGCGCTTTTTTCTTTCTTCAGAACACCAGCTGCACCAGCAGCACATAGCACAGCGTACCGCCTGCGACACTGAGCAGGGTCTCATGCTTCCACTTGTGCAGGCCCACCGTCACCAGCAGGGCGATGGCCTCCGGAATGCCGCGGCTGCCCGCAAAGGGGGTGACGCTTTTCAGGCAGTAGACGATCAGCATACCAAAGATGGCGGCGGGCAGCACCCTGCCCAGATACCGCACCACCTCCGGCGGCTGCTGATCCTTGGAAGAGAACACCACAAAGGGCAGAAAACGGGTGAGCATGGTGGCGGCGGTGCACACTGCAATGGTCAGGCCCATCTGGACTGTGGTCATGCGCCCACCTCCTCGCCGCTTTTTTCTGCTTCGGTGCCTTCGGCCTTTTCGATCGGTTTACGCAGAGCCAGCAGCAGGATCAGGATGCATCCCATGGAGGGCAGCAAAAAGCTGCCGGAGCCAAAAAACACCAGACACGCCAATGGGGCGGCAAGGCCGATCAGGGCGCTGTAGTGCTGCCGGTCCTTTTCCCACTGGTTGAGGAAGATCACCGTGAACATGGCGGTCATCACAAAGTCCACACCCTCGGTGCTGAAGGGCAGCACCGAGCCCACCACCGCGCCAAGACCGGCACTGGCCACCCAGTAGCACTGATCCAGCAGGGTGATGAAGAACATGAACCAGCCCCTGTCCACCCCTTCCGGCGGCTCGGCCGAACAGGTGATGGAAAAGGTCTCATCGCTCATGGCAAAGATCATATAAAAGCTGCGCAGGCCGTAGCCCTTGTAGCGCTCCAGCATGGCAAGGCCGTAGAACAAATGCCGCGCCTGGATCATCAGCGCCATCAGAAACGCCGAAAGGGGTGAGAACGCGCTCAGCAGCAGGCTTGCCAGCACAAACTCCAGCGAACCGCCGTACACCACGGTGCCCATGAGCATGGGCATCCACACCGGCAGGCCCAGCGACTGCACATAAATGCCATAGCCCATCCCCAGCACAAAATAGCCCGCCAGCACCGGAATGGTCTGCGGTGCGGCGGCACGCAGTGCCCGCCATACGGTGCTCTGCCGCCTTGTCAATTGTTGTTCGGTTACGTGTTCCATTGGCCTTTTCCTCAAAATACGATGCCGGTTTCCTCTTTGGCCTCATTGCCGCCGATAAACCCATTCTCTCGATATGAATATGTCTGTATTATAACAGGTCTCACGGCTTTTGCAAAGGTGTATCCCCACTGCTTTTGGCAGAACGACAGATTTTTTCTTTAAATTTTATGCAATTTTTAACGGATACAAAGTGACTCGCAGTCAGTGCTTTATTATTTTAATGCAGTAAAGGTTCTTTGCAGGATCCTGTTCCTGAACTATCCCTAAATGCCGGTTGTGCTTTAGTCATACTCATTTGACAGATGCCATCTTTTCCGGTATCCTGTCCGTATCGCAAGGACGGCGGGCCGAAAACACCCGCCTTTTTTCGTTCATTCTGTATTTATTGGGAGGACATTTTATGGCAACCATGAAGGACATCATCCAGAGCCCGCTGCTGGCCCTGTTCGGCTCCATGGCGCTGGGTCTGTTCGCCAGCTCTGCCAGCGGCAGCAAGGTGGTCAAGGGCGGCATCAAGGGCGTGCTGCCGGTGCTCATCATCATGACGGTGCTCTCCCTCGCCGCACGCCTTGCAGGCTACGGCTCCGTGCTGGGCGGCCTTGTGGGCATCTTCATCATCGTGATGCTGCCCATCGGCATCCTTACCTCCTATGTGCTGTGGAAGAAGGGCAGGATCCAGGTAGTAGATAAAGAGCAGAAGTAAGGGGAAACAAAAGAACTCCCGGACGGATGTCCGGGAGTTCTTTGTTGCTTATTCTGCCTTTTCGTCCTTCTTGAGCATATCCAACTCGGGCATCAGCTCGGTGCTCACAATGGTGAGCATCTCCTCCAGCTTTGCACAGTCCTCGGGTGAGAAGCGCTCTCTTGCGCGCTCCACCACAGTGTGCAGATAGGAATAGCTGATGTTGTAGTAATCGATATACTTCTGGGTGGGGCGCAGGTGATACTCGCGCCGGTCGGTGGTGGACTGGATCTTTTCCACATAGCCCTTCTTCACCAGACTGCCGATCTTATACGCCGCGTTGGGGGTGGAGATCTGCATCATGCGGGAAAACTCCGCAATGGTGGGTTCGCCCATAGCCATGATGCCCTCCATGCAGAAGGACTCCACCGTGGTCAGCGTGGCTTCCCGGGTGGCAAAACGCTGAAAAACGTTCTGGTAGAAATGCAGCTTGAATTTGGTGTATACGTCCTGAAATGCCTGTTCCAGCATAGGTCGTGTGCCTCCGATAGTTCATTTTATTTAAAAATACCACGTTTTGGCCGCGGCGCAAAGCGAAACAGCTGAATTTTGGGCAGGAATTTATTCTGCCGCCTTTTTGTTCGTGCGCACACGGATCACGCTGAGCACCACCAGCTCTACGGCAATGGCAACGGCCAGCAGGATCAGCGAGGTGAACAGGCTGCCGTTGGCACCAAGGAAAGCCTGTGCAATGCCCGT
>OHAS01000640.1_pt1 | contig 29867 bp, 22 predicted proteins | sample 1577131 | NCBI WGS metagenome assembly OHAS01 (sample SAMEA3541566, study PRJEB24748) | human gut metagenome | biome: human gut; feature: human-associated habitat; material: faeces | place: China | collected 2012 | reverse complement strand
ATATAAAGATGGTGGAAAGTAAAAGCTTGAAACTTTATCTGTTTAGTTTCCGTAATCATGGCGCTTTTCATGAAGACTGTGTGAATATTATAATGAAGGATCTTATTCACCTGATGAATCCTAAATATATTGAGGTAACAGGACTTTTTACTCCGCGTGGTGGCATATCCATTTATCCTTATGCTAACTATGGACGCCCGGGTACGAAGTATGAGGGCATAGCTGAACAACGATTAATGAATAGAGAATAAAAAGAGATAGGGGTGATTTTTCGGAACACCCCTTATTTATATGAATATCACTTCTTGATTATTACCAGTTCGGTAGCTTTCAGGATTTCCCCACCTTCAATTTTTTCTTTGATACATGTTACTTCTACACTGTCCTCCAGTAATACACCGGGAACTTTATCCGGATTGGCATCCATAGTGCTGATGTTTATTGTATCACCTTTTCCCGTAATCAAGGTGATATTATTCATTGTAGCATCGTAAACGATTCCATTGACTATTTGAGGACGATTCTCTTGTTTACAAGAACTGATACTTCCTGCAAGGACAGCAAGAACGAAGAGATAAATTAACTTTTTCATATATAATAGCTTTTCGTGATAATTGTTGAATGCAAATATATGACTATTTCTAAGAAAATATTGATAATCACAGGGAAAGTCTTTCTTTTCATGAACTAAATGTTGCTTTTCTGTGTTTTAATACAGTCAAGTTATGCAATCATGAGAATACTACATATTAGATATCTTTTACTTATTTTCCTTTTATCTTTCTCAGCTCTGGCGTCTGCCGATGATAAGAAAGAGAATTCTGGTACCGATTTGCTGATTATCAGTAGTTATGTATCGGGTGCCCCATGGAGCCAGACTATCATTTCACATATCATGCAGAAGGAATATGACCGGAAAGATATAAGTATGAAAGTGGAATATATGAATATTCTGACCATAGAGACTCCTGAGATATTGAATCAATATAAAGAAAATCTTTTCTCTACTTATGGTCACAATTCGCCTAAAGCCGTGTTGATGTTGGGAAATGCCCCTTTGATATTGCGGGATGAAATGCGTAAACACTGGGGAGATATTCCTTTGATCGTATGTGCCGAAAGCAGATATATAGGACCGGATTCCACCTATATGTATAATCAGGTTGTTCCACAAAAAGATCGCATTTACCTGAATGATTTGCGTAAAGAGTATAATATGACCTTTCTGGGGGCGCGCGCTTTCATTCCCGAAAGTGTTCAGTTGATGCGTCGCATGATTCCGAAGATGAAGAGTTTACTGTTAATTGGTGACCAGACTGACCGGGATATTGATTATGACCAGCAACTTTCTGAATTGATGAAGAAAGAATATTCAAATCTTAATTATAAGTTCTTGTCAGCTGATACATGGAGTCCGGACCAGTTACTGGATACATTGCGGAGGGTAGTTCCGGAGGAAACCGGTATTTTGTTCGCTTCATGGTTCCACAAACGAATGTTTGCGGGCAATATGCTTATGATGGCAAACTCTTATAAGGTGATTGCCAATTCTACATTGCCTTGTCCATTTTTTGCATTATCTTCTTCTATTTCAAGTATTGAAGAAGATGGGACTATAATAGGAGGGTGTGTATATGATATGAACTTGTACTGTGAGGAAATTGTGAAGATGATTAATGCTGTAGCTGATGGAAAACAGGCACGGGATATCCCGTATTATGATCCGAAGCCTATGGTTCTTTTCAACTATCCTTATATGGTCGATTTTGGCTTGTCTCCTAAAAATTGCCCTCCGGGAACCATTTACTTGAATGCTCCTCCTACCTTCTTTGAAAAATATCGGTCTGCCTTGGTAGTAGGAAGTATTGTTTTATTGTTGGTTGTTCTCTTTTTCCAACTTCGGCGAAATAAGATTTTGGAACAACTTCAGTTGGTTGAACAGAATCAGCGCTTCACTCACTCCAAAATGGCTATGGCATTGGAGGTTGTTGATTTACTACCCTGGCAATGGGATTTACGGACGGATGAAATCACATATAGTTCTTACAAACCAATAGAACAGGGTAAAAAAGAAGTTTCGGAAATGACCTATACGACTGATATTAACGACTATCTAACTTTTGTTTGTGAAGAAGATAGAGAACGTATCCGACAGGTTTTTAAGGATGTACGCGCTAATAAAGTTGATAGAATAAAGGAAGAATATCGCGTCCATCGTCCAGGTAAACCATATGATTCGGAAGACTGGATGGAAGCACGTGCTTTTGTTGAACAATATGATGAAAAGGGAACCCCCTTGATCGTGGTGGGATCATCATTGTTTATTACAGAACGTAAAATAGCAGAACGCGAACTGATTGCTGCCAAAGAGCGTGCGGAAGAATCCAACCGTCTGAAATCTGCCTTTCTTGCTAATATCAGTCATGAAATCCGCACTCCGTTGAATGCAATTATTGGCTTCTCCAGTATATTGGCTATGACTGAAGATGAAGAAGAGAAGAAGGAGTATGTCAGCATCATAGAGAAGAATAATGGAATCTTGCTGCAACTTATCAATGATGTTCTGGATTTATCCAAGATTGAGGCTGGAGTTCTTGATTTGTATTATTCGGAATTTGGATTAAATGGAGTGTTAGCGACTTTGAAGGGAGTTGTTGAGTCTCGTTTGCAGGATAGGGTTGATCTGATTTTTGAGCCGGGGATGCCGGATGATTATGTTGTTTATTCAGAGAAAAACAGACTTCAACAATTGGTTTTGAACTTCCTGACTAATGCTTGTAAATTTACATCGACCGGCAGCATTCGCTATGGCTATGAAGTGCGTGACAAAGACATCTATTATTATGTAACTGATACGGGAACTGGTATTCCGGAAGATAAACTCCATCTTATATTCGAACGTTTCATCAAGTTGGATAGCTTTAAACAGGGCACCGGTTTAGGTTTGCCTATTTGCCAGCTCATTATTCAGAATATGGGAGGCGAAATCGGAGTGAATTCTAAATTGGGAGAAGGTTCTACATTTTGGTTTACGCTTCCCCTCAAACCAAAACAGTAAGAGGGGATAACGTTGCTTCTATATGACAGCTTTATTTTCAATTAAGTTCTTCAATCGAACCAAGGCTTCGATATAATAATAGTCTGCATAAATGATGGCGGCATCTATTTCTGAATTATTCGGCAAGTGTCCGGTGGAGTGGAGGAGGAATGCCGGTTTGCTTTTGCCGCATTGATACTTGTCCGAACTCAGGCTTGCCAACATTTTTATAGCTGCATTCTTATATTCTTCTCCTTTTTTGCCGGGCAGGTAAGTGGAGAGTTCCAGTAAAGCCGATGCGGTTACACTTGCAGCGGAGGCATCACGTGGGGCATTCGGGATATTGGGGTCATCAAAATCCCAGTAAGGCACATAGTCTTCCGGCAATCTTTCTAAATATACATCTGTTACTTTCTGTACAAAATCCAGATATCGTGGATCTAATGTTTCCCTGTAGACTACTGTATATCCATAGATAGCCCATGCCTGTCCGCGTGCCCACATGGTATTGTCTGCATATCCCTGATGTGTAACTCCTTTTATGAAGTCGCCCGTCAAAGTATCATAGACAGCGACATGATAGGAAGTGTAGTCGGGACGGAACTGATATTTCATAGTCTTATCGGCGTGCGATACGGCTATATCTGCCAGATATGGATTTCCTCCGTTCTTGGCAGCCCAGAAAAGCATTTCCAGGTTTATCATATTATCCATGATCGTATTGTGTCCACCGAACATTTCTATATTGCGTGGCCATGAAAGTATGGTACCTACACGAGGTCTGAACAAAGTTGCCAGTGAATCTGCTGTATCCAGAATCACTTGTTTGTATTCCGGATTATGTGTCAACCGATATCCATTGCCGTAGCTGCAAAAGATCAGAAAACCCAGATCATGGTCGTATGCCGGAATTTGTGACAGGAACTTCAACGGTTCGGTGAATTTCTCTGCTTCTTCCTTTATGGTTGCTTTACCGGTATATTCGTAATCATACCATAAAACTCCTGGCCAGAACCCACTGCACCATTCATCCTTTGTTGCTTTTCGGCAATGCCAGGTGTTGAGGCTGTCCATGATGTTACGGGGCATCATCGAGTAGTCGATAGTACCTTCTGCCGCTTTTAGTTCTGTTAAAGTGCGTTGTACCTGGGCGTCACAGTAATCCAGCGCCTCATATACATCCACATCCATTCCTTTCTCGGGCATGTTGCAAGCTGTAAACATGCACAAGCATGCACCGAACAGTAGTTCTTTTGTTTTCATATAATCAGTCTTTTTATTTATCTATGTGAAACCAGTCGGCATCTACCCATCCCCGTTCCTTACCATAAGGAGTGGTACTGAATAATCCTACTTTGGCACCTATCCATTTTCCCTGGCGGGCCGTGAAAGGCATACCTATTGCTTTATATTTCTTACCATCCAGGCTGTAATAGAAGTGGCAGATACCGCCTTTCTCTATTTTTACCCGTAGATAGATATCTCTTTCGTAGTTGGGAAACAAACCTGCTTCGTACTTTCTGCTGGCAGGTAATTCTGCCAGGCGAGTGACTGTTTCGGGTATCTTTTGCTCTGCATCCTTGCAAGTCACTTGTTTCAATATAAACTTATCGCCCTCTTTCTCTACTCCGAGGTAACAATAGTCCCAGCCCATTACAATCAATCCGGATTGCTGTCCGTCCATTTTGGCGGAAACTTTTAGTTTGGTAGTTGCTGTGAACTCTTCTGCCATGAATTTCTGCAATAAAAGGTTCGGTACTTCCCAGAAATTCACAAAATTTTCGGAGAGAATATGTCCGTAAATACGGATGAATCCCAAGTCGGAAGTATATCCGAATGTATCCTGATAATTGGCATGCCATTCCCATTGTAGTCCTAACTGACGGGTATTGAACTCGTCACTGTCCGCAGGTGTTTCTACCGGGTAATTCTTGCCTATATTGGGCTTTTTATAACGGGTTACTGGTTCGCCACAACCATCGCCGTCCTTATCTTTTCCAATTACAGGCCAGTCGTTTACCCACTTCATCGGGTTCAGATGAACGACACGCCCATACATGGCTTTATCCTGAAAGTGAACGAACCAGGATTCCTCTGTTTGCGTATCAACCCATGCGCCTTGGTGGGGACCATTGATGTCGGTAGAGCCTTGCACCATGACAATCTTCTTCTCATAAGGACCGTATATATTCTGCGAACGCAATACTAACTGCCATCCGGTTGCTACTCCGCCTGCCGGAGCAAAAATATAGTAGTAACCATTTCGCTTATAGAGTTTGGGACCTTCAATTGTATGGTTGATTCCATCATTACCATCAAAGACCAGTACCGGATCACTGATTACTTTTGTTCCTTCTGCATTCATCTCACAAATTGTGATAACACTGTTCAGTGCGGCACGACTTCCTGCCCATGCGTGTACCAGATATACTTTTCCATCTTCATCCCATAGTGGAGCAGGGTCTATCATGCCACGGCCGGCTTTTACCAATATCGGTTTCTCCCATTCTCCGGCCGGGTCTTTGGTCTTTACCATGAAGATGCCATGATCCGGATCTCCCCAATAGATATAAAACTCTCCATTATGGTGGCGGATGGATGGTGCCCAAACACCTTTTCCATGCTGGGGAGCATTGAAGAACTCGATGGGTTCTATCTGTTTCAACGCATAGCCTACATATTTCCAGTTAACCAGATCTTTGGAATGGAGAATGGGCAAACCGGGAGCACATCCGAAGCTGGAAGCCGTCATATAGAAATCTTCACCTGCCGCGCAGACATCCGGATCGGAATAATCGGCATGCAGCACCGGATTGATATATGTGCCATCCTTCTGGTCAGATACCCAGGCTTTGGATACATGTTGGGCTTCCGCCTGCCAACAGGCAGCGTATAGCAATGTAGTAAGCAGAAATATCTTTTTCATCTTTTTAGTTATCTTTTTAAAATATCCTGAAAAACAAAGATTTTACCTAAACAAACTCTTACCTTTATCTACTGAAAATAATCTTAATGTGTTATTTGCCTATTAATACGAGCGAATCTGTTTATTCACTCAATGAAATATCATATTTTATAATCTTTCTCCTTTGTACTTTTTATACTTCTTCATTTCCTGCCTGTCTATAGGTACCAGTCTTATGGCAGCTCCACCACTGGGTTTCAGCTGGAACTTCATAGTTTGTGAAGCGTTGACAAGCAGATAAGTACATTTTACCTGTGTACTTGTTTTTATCTTTTCTCCCCCATCCGTATAGATGCAGGCGAGGTAATTCTTTTCTTTATCGAGGAACGTGAGAGGTATTTCTTCTTCAGAACCTTCATTGTTGGTCATTGCTGCAACAAACCATTCCTGACCTTTCCGGCGTGCCATTGTTATGTTTTTGCCGGGAGCGCCATCCAATACTTTCGTATCGTCGAATACAGTTTGTAAGTGCTCAAACCATTCCATTTCCGGTTCTCCGTGATAGAACGATGGTTTGTCATACCAGAAGATAGTTTGCAGAGGGCTGTAGAACACGAGGGATGCTGCCAGTTGATGAGCATGAGTCGTTTTCAGCCGTTTGTCGAAATAACAGATCGTATAGTCGGCTGCACCGTTTATCATACGAGTGAAGGGGAGCGTGACATTATGAGTTGCATCGGGAAATTCTTCGTTTCCACAAATGCCTTCCTGAGTTAACAAATTCGGATAAGTACGGCTGAAGCCTGAAGGGCGATATTCATCATGTATATTCATCAGCAGATGATTCTCTGCTGCCAAGCGAACCATGTCGTGCATCCAAGTTGCCCAGCGATGGCTGGCGTATTGTACGAAACCGGATTTCACTCCGACAATCCCCCATTCGCGGAGCAATGGGAAAAGTTCACGCATTTGCTTCATGAGTGCATGCTGGTTTACGTACACCCAGATACCAACTCCTTTTTCCTTACCATAAGCTATAACACGGGGCATATCCAGTTTGGCAACCACTTTTGTGGCATCCCCGTCATGTGAAGTACAGGGCATATACCATTGCCAGTCGAAAAGCATATACGGGATATTATGTGCTGCACAGAAGTCGATGGTTGCAATAGCTCCTTCGGTTGTGATAGTTGTTTCTCGCATAATCTTGCCTGGTTTTACCCATGCGGCGGCATCGGCAATTTCACACGGCGGATTCAGATTCTGGATGATATCATTGTGTTCCAGCAATTCACCCGGTTTGTCGGCTGCCATGACTATCTTCCAGGGAGTGGCATAATAAGTCACTACATCCACGGGGCTATACATTACAGAAGTCAGTGTATTCTTCTTGTCTGTGGAGGCAAGGTATTTGGTCAGACACCAGTCGTCAACATCAGCATCTGCCAATGCGGCCCATTTACCATTCGGGAGTTCCAGCGTGAGGGCACGTTCTACCGGATGTTTGATATCATCAATGTTCAGGTACTCAAAGAAAGCCTGTGCCCATTGTTCGGTCCATGCTTTTGTACCTGCCGGTAAGGCGTATTCTGTGAGATCACCTACTACTTTATGAAAGATAGCCTTTGGGTGTTCCGGGAAGAAATAGCGGAAAGCTACTCCTTCATTATAGGCACGCACCTCAATTTTGAGTCGCTAGCCGGAGTTATCTTTCTTGGAGAGATAAAGGGTGCCGGTCCGGTAATGATCGCGTACACTGCTACGTTCACCGTAAAGTGGCTGCCAGGTGATGTCTGTTTCGGGTTGGTAAGTCACAGAGTCCACTTCCAGATTGTCCATCCAGCAGGCAGGCTGTTTCAGGTTTCGTGCTCCCAGAGCCATTTCCCATATCCGGTTGTCCAGTTCCAGCCCGGCACGTGATTCATTGACTACAGGTTGTGATTTGTAATCTACCCGATAACAAAGTTCGTTTGCCGCAGGTGAAACCTGCTTCTGGTAAAATGCTATTTCATGTGTTCCGTCAGGAGATGTCAGCTTCAGTTCCTTGTCATTGTCTGCAAAGAGGGAAGGAGTGAGAACTAACATAATAATTGCTGAGCCGATAGTCTTCATATCTTCGTATTTATTGTTTTTATATAAATACGATTTGGGATATGAGGATACTCAATGTATTCTATCTTTTTAGGGAAATAATGTTCGAGACAGTTTGTGAAATGACGGGACTTCCATAAAATGACGAGAAACCATCTTCCTTTTGTGAACTTCCCTGTACATGAGCTATGAAGAATCCATATACCCGGTCCTGTTTATTGATCCATGGATAGGCGCCGGCCCAACCCGGTGAACTGATCTGATAGGCTTCTCCTGTTGCTTCATCAATAAGTTCCCGCCATTCTCCCAAACCATATATGCCAGTATGATATTTTTTCAGTGCACGTTCCACATATTCACCCGGATGAACTTCTGCATTTCCCACTTGGTTTGCTTGCATTTCATGTATGGTTTCGGGTTTCAGTAGTTGCTTTTCTTCAAATACGCCATTGTGGTAGATCATATCAAGAAAACGCATGTAGTCGTGCAAAGTGGTACAGAGACCTCCACCCAACATGGGAGCGTGTCCTCCATCTGTATTCACGGGCGTGAAATGGGAATTTTTCATTCCTAAAGGTCGGGCTATTAATTCCTGAAATAATTCCTCGAATTCTTTATTCATAGCTTTTTCTGCCATCCGGCCGGCTATCTGCATGGCAAGTCCGCCATATTCAAAGCGGGTGCCGGGAGTGAAAACCGTGTCAAGCGGAAGAATCTCCATGACTGCAGAATCCAGATGATTGTAATTGTCTACGCGTGGTTCCGGCAGATAAGGGCGGACACCCGATGTGTGCGAAAGCAACTGACGTAAAGTAATCATTCCTTTTATGTCGTTTTTAAATTCAGGAATCCATTTCTTTACACTGTCATTCCAGTCCAGTTCGGTGCAGTCTACCACTGCTCCGATTACTGCGGCGGCTACCCATTTTCCGGCAGAGGCTACATAGACTTTAGTGTCAGGGGTAACGTCTTTGTAGTTTTTCTGAAAGATAACGCTATCGTCTCTGATTACACAGATTGAGGCTCCCGGATAGTATCCTTTATTCATCCATGAGGTGATAATGGAATCAAGTGGTGTAAAATCATAATCCGCCTGCCGGTTATCGGCAGGACGGCATGATGTGAATGACAGATCCCAGTATACAACGTAACGTTGGTGATGTAAGTCATACAGTGGCTTTAAAACATTGCCCTGTGATGTTTTAAATATCAGTTCCTCGCCTGTACGCTGTAAACTGTGTCCGGGGTGTTTCCGGTCTATTTGTAAGGTGGTATTCAGCTCAGCCGGAATATGATAATTGTAAGTATAGTAATCATTATATAATGCCGGATCAGAGAATGGTGCCGGAGATTGCATACCTTCTGTTCCCGATTCACCGGCCAATACCAGCGGTCCGTATAGCAGGGCCCCCTTTTGTGGATTGTCTGGCGTTGTTTCCAATTGCAGGCTCATCGGATAATTAGCTTCAATGCGATCACCGTCTTTCCATTGGCGGGTTACGGCAATGTATGATCCCGGTTTCTGTTTTACCGATACTTTTTTTCCATTGACGTTTACTTTCACATTTTTACTCCATGATGGATAGCGCAGATAAATCGTAGTGGTGACAGGTTTGTCCGTTTGGATGGTCAATGCAGTGTTCTCTTCTGCGGGGAAAGCTGTTTCCTGGTGCAGAGTTATTCCTTTCGCTTTCCAGTTTACTTCTGACGGGATAAAGAGGTTTACGTAGATTCCCTGGTCATTGTGATAATAGATAGCTTCTCCATATTTAGCATGGTTTTCGAAACCACTGCCTACACAACACCAGAAGGAATTCTCCCGGGTACTATAAACTTTGTGAGAGCCGGAGAGCAAAGGCAAGAAATAGGATACCATTCCTGTTTCAGGATCTTGTTGCCCAAGGATATGATTATAGAGTGCACGTTCGTAGTAGTCAGCAACTTTGGCATCTCCTGTCCAGCAAAACAGGTGGCGACTGAGTTTCAGCATATTGTACGTACAACAAGTTTCACCGGTATATCCGGTCAGATGTTTGGATAATTGTTGTGGATCGAAATAATGCTCTTTATCACTGCTGCATCCCGGTGCAAAGGTATGATGGTCTATCATGGTATGCCAGAAAAAATCAGTCAGCTTCCGACTGTCATTATCCTGCGTCAGCTCGTAGTTGCGTGCTTCGGCAAGAACTTTTGGGATAAAGGTATTCGTGTGCTTGGTTCCTAAATCATCGCGTTGTTCTTTCAGCGGATCGATAACATCATTGTGATAGAAAAATTCAGCAAGCCATTGATAACGCTCGTCACCGGTGATGGCATAAAGATTATAGAAAGATTCGTTCACACCGCCGAATTCATTCCGTATCATCCTTTTCCGGGTGGGTTCATCCAGCGGTTTAAGTTTATTATAAGCCCAGTCGCCCATGCGGGTAACTACTTCCAATGCTTGTTTGTTATCTGTATAGAGGTATTGGTCGATCAATCCGGAGAAGAGCTTGTGTAATGTATACCAGGGTGCCCATACACTTGTCCCACGTATGTTCCGATTGATCAATTCTTCCGGATATGCACTGAGATACCCGTTTCCCAAAGCTGCCTGTACTTCTGCCAGACCTGTAATAAGACTGTCACCTTTCAGCTTGAATATTTCACTTCCGGTAGATGCGTACATGAGCGCATAGGCTGATAGTAAATGCCCTGTTGTATGTCCGCGCAGTTCGCAGTCCAGTGATTCCCAGCCGCCTAGTTTCTTTACGGTCATATATCCACCTTCACGTCCGGCAAATACTCCGGCGTTGTTGCGGAAACTGTGTAGCAAACGATTGGTTGCTATAGAAGTCATCCAAACAGAATCACGCATCATATTGTCGCGAAAACGGCTTGGTAATAAACGCACGTCTTTTAAGTCGAAACTCTCTACCTGTATCGGCGCTGTTGTCACTTTTTTCATTTTTCCGGCATGCTGTCCGGGATAAATGGATTGAGCGGAAAGGCCGGTTGATAGAGCCGCACAGATTGTCATTAGAATTAAACTCTTATTTCTCATAACTTTTTTATTAATTCTTTCTTTATATATACGAAGTAGAGGGATATATTACTCAAAACCCGTTAGAGGAATTTAAAACTGTATAGCGAGCTATTTTCCTACTACGACTGAGGATAGTTCCCATTAGGACTGAAGGTACTTCCCACTACGACTGAAGCCACTTCCCACTAGGACTGAACTCGTGTTCCACTACGACTGATCTTAGTGGAACACCAAGTGCGTTGTCACACAGATAGTTATGCTTTTTGCTGCACTCCTATATAGCTCATATCGGGAAAGGAATGAATAAGATTCACCACAGATTACACAGATTCACACAGATTTATCAATCTAATAATCAGCAAAATAGAATCTGTGTCAATCTGTGTAATCTGTGGTAAATTAATTCATAACCATACAGTGATGAACTCAAGAAAAAAAGATTGTAATATGGCAAAAAGAGAATTAACAGCCCGGTATCTGTTTTTCATTGCGGGCTTATTTGTAAATGCGTTTGGTATTAGTTTAATTATTAAAGCAAATCTGGGCTCCTCACCTATATCGAGCCTTCCTTACACACTGAGTTTAAATTTTCCCGTCACACTGGGACAGTTCACGCTTCTGCTGAATGCCGCGCTGATAGCCGGACAAATATGGCTTCTGAAAAGGGACTTCAGAAAAGAGCAGTTTCTACAAATTCCCGTAGCAATACTCTTCAGTTTCTTCATAGATTGCTCGATGGCATTATTGGGAGGATTCACTCCTGCGGGCTATGCTTCGCAGATTCTATCACTGATAACTGGCTGTGCGATACTTGGCCTGGGAGTAAGTATGGAGGTAATTGCCAATGTAGTGATGCTATCCGGAGAAGCCTTTGTGAAAGCCATCACTTTGCGTACGGGAAAAGAATTCGGAATTACCAAGATCGGCTTTGATACTACACTGGCACTCCTTGCCTGTGCAGCTTCCCTGATGATAGCAGGAAGCATAGAAGGTGTACGCGAAGGTACAATCATTGCCGCATTGATCGTAGGACTTTTCGCACGCTTCTTCAACAGACGACTGGGGTTTGTCAATAAAATGATTACCTTTGCACCGAATAAAACACCCATTCAGCCCTATGAAGACAATTGCAATCACCGAACTGACAGAAATTGAAGCAATCATTCGCAAATGTCCTTACTGCACGGTGGGCATCACCGATCTGGAAGGCAACCCTTACGTAGTCCCCATGAACTTTGCTTACCGGGACGGAATTATCTATCTGCACTCCGGTCCCGAAGGCAGCAAAGTAACGATGGCAGAAAAACGTCCTCGTGTCTGCATCACCTTCTGCGAAGGACACGAGTTGGTGTATATGCACCGGCAGGTGGCATGCAGTTACAGCATGAAGTCGCGCAGCGTGATATGCCACGGAAACGTCCGTTTCATCGAAGATATGGATGAAAAAAGAGAGGCACTTGATATAATCATGCAGCAATATACAAGCGATGAATTTAAATACAGTGAACCTGCCGTGCGCAACGTAAAGGTTTGGGAAGTAAAAATAGACAAAATGACTTGCAGATCCTTCGGACTGCGACCCAGCGAGGTCACCTCAGAGTAGTTACAAACCCATTTCAGGATGGCTACACCCTTTCCCCCGGATAGCTATACCCTTTACTGCAAATAGCTACACCCTTTTGGTGAAAGGGTGTAGCCCTAATATTCTACAGCGGGTATTCATCAAATGCATATAGCAACGTTGAAAGATACCGTTCGCCTGTATCCGGCAATAATGCAACAATAGTTTTCCCCTCATTCTCCGGAAGAAGTGCCAGACGAGTGGCTGCACTGACTGCCGCCCCGGAAGATATACCTACCAGCAGGCCTTCTTTCTGCGCCAACTCGCGTCCTGTACGGATAGCATCGTCATTTGTTACCTGCAATATTTCATCCACTACTGCCGGATTGTAGTTCTTGGGAACAAAACCGGCACCGATACCTTGTATCTTATGTGCTCCCGGAGCACCTCCTGAAAGTACAGGAGAGTCGGTCGGCTCTACCGCTACCACCTTTACAGCCGGATTATGTTTTTTCAAGGCGGCGCCTACTCCACTTACCGTTCCGCCAGTCCCTACACCAGCAACAAAAATATTAACATGACCTTCCGTATCCCGCCAGATCTCCTGTCCTGTAGTACGTTCGTGCATGGCAGGATTTGCGGGGTTGTCAAACTGCTGAAGAATCACCGCACCGGGTGTAGCCGCTTTCAGTTCTTCAGCACGGGCAATAGCCCCTTTCATACCATTGGCACCGGGCGTAAGCACCAATTCGGCACCCAAGGCTTTCAGTAAGTTGCGACGCTCAACGCTCATGGTATCGGGCATGGTGAGAATCAACTTATAACCTTTTGAAGCGGCCACAAATGCAAGTCCTATTCCGGTGTTTCCACTGGTAGGTTCTATGATTGTCGCTCCGGGTTTCAGCAAACCGGAAGTCTCGGCATCTTCAATCATTGCCAGTGCCACGCGATCTTTCACGCTTCCGGCAGGATTAAATGACTCCAGTTTCACGATCAGACGGGCTTTCAGCCCCTTTGATTTATTGTAATTACTCAGCTCCATCAGGGGAGTGTTGCCCACCAGATCCGTGAGCTGTTTTGCTATCTTTTTCATAACATATTGGGTTTTAATTTATACTCTTCTTTCTAAATGACAAAGATAGAGGGTTAACGGTTCATAGGAAATACCATATTTGTGGGATTTTCATACTATAAATGAGGGATTTTCGCTGAGAATAGTTACCTTTGTACCCACCTTATTATAAAAAGGATATCCCAATGAGTCCATTGAACTTTACTCACATTTTGACACAGGCAGTCGATGAACTATCGGAAAGTTCGTCTTACAGAGGACTGTTTCATCAGCACACGGACGGTAATCCATTGCCTTCGGCCAAAGCGTTGCATGACATCGTAGAGCTGTCGCGTGCCATACTTTTCCCTGGTTATTTCGGTAATTCCACAGTCAACAGTCGTACCGTAAAGTACCACATCGGAGTAAACGTAGAACGTTTGTTCGACTTACTGACCGAGCAAGTGCTTGCAGGTCTTTGCTTCACCGGCGACGGCGAATGCAGTTGCTGCACCGAACTTCAACGCGAGGAAGCTGCGCTGATTGCCGCCAAGTTTATCAGCCACCTGCCGGAAATGCGCCGTGTACTGGCTACGGATGTAGCGGCTGCCTACAATGGCGACCCTGCCGCACATAGTTTCGGAGAAGTAATCAGTTGTTATCCCGCCATACGTGCCATCAGCAATTACCGCATTGCGCATGAGTTACTAAAACTCGGTGTGCCCCTTATTCCGCGTATCATCACTGAAATGGCTCACAGCGAAACAGGAATCGATATTCCCCCGGGTGCCGCCATCGGCAGCCACTTCACCATAGACCACGGAACGGGTGTGGTAATCGGGGAGACGTGCGTCATCGGAAATAACGTGAAGTTGTATCAAGGCGTAACTCTGGGTGCCAAGAGCTTTCCATTGGATGCGGACGGTAAACCGATCAAGGGTATCCCACGCCACCCGATACTGGAAGACAATGTAATCGTCTATTCCAATGCCACCATTTTAGGACGTATCACTATCGGACAGGGTGCCACGGTAGGTGGTAATATCTGGGTGACGGAAGACGTTCCGGCCGGAGCAAGAATTGTACAGACTAAAGCCAAAAAGTAACCGGCAGTCAGCAAGCAAGCGCCCCGGTTGAGGGACACAAGCGTTCCGGCTGAGCAACACAAGTGTTTCGGAAGAGAGACACAAGCGTTACATCCGAGAAGTACAAGTGTTCCGTAAAAGGGATATTAAGAGAATAGTAATCATCAATAGAAACAATAGATACAGAAGAAGTTACAGCAGCTTCAACCGTAAAATTGTAAATCGTAAAATCAATAATAAACAGATGGAATCCTTTCAAATGATTGCCAAGACCTTTCAAGGTCTGGAAGAAGTATTAGCACAAGAACTGACTGCATTAGGGGCAAACGACATAGAAATAGGCCGACGCATGGTGTCTTTCAGTGGAGACAAGGAAATGATGTACAAGGCAAACTTCTGCTTGCGCACAGCAATCCGTATCCTGAAACCGATCAAGAACTTCATTGCCAAAGATGCTGATGAAGTCTATGAACAAATCAAAGCTATCAGCTGGGAAAACATCTTGGATGTGGAGAAAACATTTGCTGTAGATGCCGTTGTGTTCAGCGAAGAATTCCGTCACTCTAAGTTTGTATCTTATAAAGTAAAAGATGCCATTGTAGATTATTTCCGCGAGAAATTCAACAAACGTCCGTCCGTACGAATCAACCGCCCGGATGTACTGCTGAATATACACATTGCACAAACCACGTGTACGCTTTCGCTCGACTCATCGGGTGAGTCACTACACCGCCGCGGTTATCGCCAGGAAGCGGTAGAAGCTCCGTTGAACGAAGTTCTGGCTGCCGGAATGATCCTCATGACGGGCTGGAAAGGAGAATGTGATTTGATTGATCCGATGTGTGGTTCGGGTACCATCCCCATTGAGGCGGCACTGATTGCACGTAACATTGCTCCGGGAGTATTCCGTAAGGAATTTGCTTTTGAGAAGTGGAATGATTTCGACCAGGATTTATTCGATACGATTTACAACGACGACAGTCAGGAATGTGAGTTTACACATAAGATATACGGATACGACAATAATCCGCAGGCTAACGAAATAGCAACGCACAACATCAAGGCAGCAGGTGTATCGAAAGACATTGTCTTGAAGTTGCAGCCCTTCCAGCAGTTTGAACAGCCGGCGGAAAAGTCCATGATTATCACCAATCCGCCTTATGGGGAACGTATTTCTACCAATAATCTGCTGGGACTGTACCAGATGATAGGCGAGCGTCTGAAACACGCTTTCACCGGAAACACGGCATGGGTGCTCTCTTATCGTGAAGAGTGCTTCGACCAGATAGGACTGAAACCGACTGCCAAAATACCTCTGTTCAACGGTGCACTGGAATGTGAATTCCGTAAATACGAGATTTTCGACGGTAAATACAAGGAATTCAAGAAACAGGAAGGTGAAAGTGAAGAGGGAGAAGACTCTAAAGAATCAGGCTTCAAACCGAAAGAAGGACGGGAGTTCAGACCAAGAGAATCACGTGAATTCAGACCGAGAGAGCCCCGCAAACCAGGAGAATTCAGATCCAGAGATGACAAGCCAAGGGAATTCAGACCAAGAGACAGTAAACCCCGGGAGTTTGGTTCGAGAGAAGACAGGCCCAGAGGGGAATTCAAGCCAAGGGAATTCCGCAAGGATGGAGACAGGGAAAGAAAACCGTTTGACAGAGAACGTCGTCCGGGAGGAAACGGGGAGTTCAAGCCGAAAAGGGAGTTTAAACCGAGAAAGCGGGAAGAGGGAGAGTAAGTTGCTGAGAGACAGTTTGAGATCACAAAATGTGATCTCAAGTTAAAAGGTTAATAATAACTTATTGAAAGACAGTATAAAGTGCCAAATTGGCACCTTAAAAACATATATTTAGATGGACGATTTAGTCATCATAGAGAATAAGATATACGAAATCAGAGGACAGAAGGTGATGCTGGACTTTGACTTGGCGGAAATGTATGAGATAGAAACAAAGGTTTTGAAACAATCAGTACGACGAAATATAGAACGTTTTCCAGAAGATTTCATGTTCAGACTCACTGAACATGAAGGTAAGTTACTGATAGACAATATAAGGTCACAAAATGTGACCTTATCAAACGAATGGTTTCGTTACTCCCCTTTCGCCTTCACCGAACAAGGTGTCGCTATGCTTTCCGGTATCCTTAGAAGTCCCAAAGCCATCGAAGTCAACATCAATATCATGCGTGCCTTCGTACACATGCGGCAATATCTTCTCTCTCATGCCCCGAAGCAAGAGCTTGAAGAACTAAAAAAACGTATTGAATACCTGGAAGAAGACGTCACTTCCGACAGAGACAGTTACGAGAAACAGTTTGACGAACTCTTCTCTGCCTTTGCCAAGCTGAGTGCCGCCGTACAAGTGAAAAGTACACCAATGGGCAGAATAGAAGTGAAAGGTTTTAGAAAAGAGAATGACTAACAAAAGACTATGAACATGAAGATAATCAGTAAATGGATGGGAGTGGTATTATTGGCATCATCCGCTCTCTTCACAACGAACGTTATGGCACAAGATTTAAAGAAACCGACGCTGGAAGACCTGATCCCCGGCGGAGAAACCTATCGCTTTGCAAAAAGCCTGTACGGGCTGCAATGGTGGGGAGACACGTGCATCAAGCCCGAAATAGACTCTTTGTTTGCAGTGAACCCTAAAACAGGAAAGGAAACCCTACTCCTGACGCGTGAGAGAATCAACCAAGCACTGGAACAGGAAAAACTGGGTAAACTGAGTCATTTATATCAGGTGAGCCTGCCTTGGGCTGAAAAGACTCAGTTGCTTATCACCCTGCCCGGTAATTATATCGTTTACGACTGGAAAGCGGATAAGATCATCAGCAAACAAGCCTTGCCAGAAAAGGCAGCCAATGAGGATTATAATACCGTAAGCGACCATATTGCTTACACTCTGAATAATAATCTTTATGTTAACGATCGCGCCGTAACCAACGAACCGGAAGGGATCGTATGCGGACAAAGCGTACACCGTAACGAGTTCGGCATCAGCAAAGGAACTTACTGGAGTCCGAAAGGTGACTTGCTCGCTTTCTACCGCATGGATGAAAGTATGGTAACACAATATCCGTTAGTGGACATCACCGCACGGGTGGGCGAATTGAACAATGTACGTTACCCGATGGCAGGTATGACGAGCCACAAAGTAACTGTAGGCATCTACAATCCCGAAACGCAGAAGACAATTTATCTGAATGCAGGTGATCCTACCGACCGTTACTTCACCAATATAAGTTGGGCACCGGATGCCAAAAGCCTTTATCTCATAGAACTGAACCGTGATCAGAACCATGCCAAGCTATGCCAGTACAGCGTAGAAACAGGCGAACTGATAGGAACTCTTTTTGAAGAGACACATCCCAAATACGTAGAACCCCAGCACCCCATCGTATTCCTGCCGTGGGACAACAGCAAGTTTATCTACCAAAGCCAACGCGACGGCTTCAACCACCTGTACCTCTATGGCACAGACGGTAAGCTGGTCAAGCAACTGACTTCCGGCAACTGGCTTGTGCAAGATGTGCTTGGCTTCAACAGTGGAAAGAAAGAAATCATCATAGCTTCCACGGAATATTCCCCGTTGCAAAGCAACCTCTTCAAAGTAAGCATAGCAACAGGCAAACGTAGCCCGCTAGGCACACCGGAAGGTATACACCACGGCACACTGAGTGCAAACGGCAGTTACCTCATAGATACCTATTCCAGCCCTGAAGTGCCACGCAGCATCAACCTTATCGCCACACAAAACGGGAAAAGCATCAATCTGCTGACAGCAGAAGATCCATTCAAGGACTTCACCATGCCGAGCATCGAAGTAGGCACCATCAAAGCTGCCGACGGTGTGACTGATCTTTATTATCGTCTCATAAAACCTGCGGACTTTGATCCGAACAAGAAATACCCCACCATTGTCTATGTATACGGTGGACCGCACGCCCAAATGGTCACCGGCGGTTGGCAGAACGGTGCACGTGGCTGGGATATCTACATGGCCAACAAAGGTTATATCATGTTCAGCCTCGACAACCGTGGAAGTGACAACCGCGGACTGGAATTTGAAAATGCTACTTTCCGACATCTTGGCATTGAAGAAGGAAAAGACCAGGTGAAAGGTGTGGAATTCCTGAAAAGTCTGCCTTATGTAGATGGCAACCGCATCGGTGTGCACGGCTGGAGTTTCGGTGGTCACATGACTACGGCATTGCTGCTCCGCTATCCCGAGATATTCAAGGTAGGCGTTGCAGGTGGTCCGGTCATCGACTGGGGATATTATGAAATCATGTACGGAGAACGCTATATGGATACCCCACAGAGTAATCCGGAAGGGTACAAAGAGTGCAACCTGAAAAACCTTGCCGGCAATCTGAAAGGACATCTGCTATTGATCCATGATGATCATGACGATACTTGTGTACCTCAACATACACTTTCGTTCATAAAGGCTTGTGTGGATGCACGCACATATCCGGACCTGTTTATCTATCCCACACATAAGCACAATGTCAGGGGACGTGACCGGGTACATCTACATGAAAAGATAACCCGTTATTTTGAAGAACATCTTTGATGTACAATTTACCATTTACAATGTACAATTTAGTGCATGAGTAAAATGGTAAAGCACAGAAGAAGAGAAAGAAATGTAAATTGTTAATTGTACTTTAATTGTACTTTGTAAATTGTAAATTGTAAATGAAACCATGAAAGTATTATTATTAGGAAGTGGTGGCCGCGAGCATGCCCTGGCATGGAAAATAGCCCAAAGCCCGAAAGTAGAGAAACTTTTTATCGCCCCCGGTAATGCCGGCACCAGTGCGGTAGGTGAGAACGTATCCATCAAGGCAACCGATTTCCCTGCCTTGAAAGCCTTCGCTTTAGAACAAAAGATAGACATGATCGTGGTAGGTCCCGAAGATCCGCTGGTAGAAGGTATCTACGACAGCTTTACCGGAGATGCCTCCACCCAACATATTGCCATCATCGGCCCTACAGCTAAAGGTGCGCAACTGGAAGGCAGCAAAGAGTTCGCCAAAGGCTTCATGGAACGTCACGGTATTCCCACCGCCCGTTACAAAAGCATCACTGCTGCTAATCTGGACGAAGGCCTTGCTTTCCTCGAAACCCTCGAAGCTCCCTACGTGCTGAAAGCCGACGGTCTATGCGCCGGAAAAGGTGTGCTCATTCTCCCTACACTGGAAGAAGCCAAGCGGGAACTGGAAGAAATGCTCGGCGGTATGTTTGGCCAGGCCAGCGCCACAGTTGTTATCGAAGAATTCCTCAGCGGTATAGAGTGCTCCGTATTTGTGCTGACAGACAGTAAGAACTATAAGGTTTTGCCTGTTGCCAAAGATTACAAACGCATCGGTGAAGGCGATAAAGGCCTGAATACCGGTGGCATGGGAAGTGTAACTCCTGTCCCCTTTGCCGACGAGGTATTCATGGAAAAGGTACGTACCCGCATCATCGAACCTACCATCCGCGGATTGCAGGAAGAGAACATCCTTTACAAAGGCTTCATCTTCCTCGGCCTGATCCGTGTGAAAGGTGAACCAATGGTGATAGAATACAACGTCCGTATGGGCGACCCGGAAACAGAAAGCGTCATGTTGCGTATACAAAGCGACTTTGTAGAACTTCTGGAAGGTGTACGCGATGTCAATCTCGACACCAAGACATTGGTGATGGACCCACGGACAGCCGCCTGTGTCATGCTTGTCAGCGGTGGATACCCCGAAGCTTACGAAAAGGGCAAAGTGATGACCGGGTTTGAAGCAGCCACGGACAGCATCCTCTTCCATGCCGGAACCGCAATGAAAGACGGACAAGTGGTAACGAACGGCGGACGCGTGATTGCCGTATGTTCGTATGGTGAAACCAAGGAGGAAGCCCTTGCCAAAAGTTATAAAGTAGCGGATATGATCCACTTCGACAAGAAGTATTTCCGCCGCGACATCGGGTTCGATCTCTAATCACCCCATCACCTTTATTATAATGATACGAAGTAAACGATTACAGAACCGGATTACAGCGGGGCGCTTCACCCTCCCCGCTGCTGTCTTTCTATCACTGTTCTGCTGGGTACTGACTTCCATCTTATTACCCGAGATTCCAGTGATGAAAAGCAATTACCCATTGTGGGAAACCATCTACAACGATTGGATTCCGACATGGGCAAGTGCGCCCCTAAGCTTTCTGCTTTACGGTATAATCGGTTACTTCCTGATAGAGCTGAACAACACCTTCGCCATTATCCGTATGCGGGCATCCGTGCAGACAGCCATTTACTTTCTGCTGATATCTGTCTGCCCTGCCATGCACCAATTATATGCCGGAGACATTGCCTCGACAGCATTTCTGATATCTTTGTTCTTCCTGTTCAAGGGCTATCAACATCCACATCCGGCGGGCATCCTATTCTACTCGTTCCTGTTTATCGGGGCGGGCAGTCTGTTCTTCCCGCAACTGACATTGTTCATTCCCATTTTCTGGATCGGTGCATACAGTTTCCAGGCACTCACTCCTAAGAGCTTTTTCGGAGGTCTGATCGGCTGGACGCTCCCCTATTGGTTCCTGTTTGGACATGCCTACTTCTATGGTGAAATAGAATTATTCTATCAGCCATTCATCGAACTGGTGACGTTCCATCCCATTACTTTATGGAACTTCCCATTATGGGAAATCGCTACATTGGGCTATTTGTTCCTGTTGTTCATAGTAAGCTCCGTTCACTGCCTGGTGGCAGGTTACGAAGATAAGATACGTACCCGCAGTTATCTGCATTTCCTTATTTTCCTGACGTTCTGCATCTTTGTCTATATCCTGTTGCAACCGGCACAAACGTTTCACCTCCTGCCCTTGCTGCTGATAGGCGTCAGCATCCTGACAGGACATTTCGTGGTACTGACGAACAGTCGGGCTTCTAATGTGTTTTTCATTTGTGCCCTTGCCGGGCTTATACTCTTATTCGGATTTAACGTATGGATGCTTTTGTAGACTCATTGGTTCAACTCCTGATAGACTGGGGCTATCTCGGTTTATTTATCTCCGCCTTACTGGCAGGAAGCATCGTTCCGTTCAGTTCGGAACTGGTAATGATAGCACTGGTGAAAGTGGGGCTGAATCCTGCCATGTGTGTCCTCTCTGCTACATTGGGGAACACAATAGGCGGTATGACGTGCTACTACATGGGGCGTCTGGGCAACGTAGTCTGGATAGAGAAATATTTCAAAGTAAAAAAAGAAAAAGTAGACAAGATGCAGACTTTCCTTCAAGGTAAAGGAGCATTGATGGGCTTTTTCGCATTCCTGCCCTTCGTGGGCGAAGTAATTGCCATTGCACTGGGTTTCATGCGCAGCAATGTATGGCTGACTACTTCGTCCATGTTTGCCGGAAAGCTGATACGGTATGCCGTGATGCTGCTGGCATTGCAGGGAGTAATATCTATGTTTTAAGTTATGAAACGAATTATAGAACGTACGGAAGATGGAAGCGCAACGCTCTTTGTGCCCGAACTGGATGAACATTATCATTCGGTGAAAGGGGCGCGTACAGAGTCGCAGCATATCTTTATCAACATGGGGCTGAAAGCCTCTGCCGCACCGCAACCGCACGTTCTTGAGATAGGCTTCGGCACCGGACTGAATGCCTTGCTCACACTGGAAGCTGCCGAACAGGATGCGCGTCCCGTACATTATACCGGTATCGAGCTCTATCCCCTTGCCTGGGAAGAAGTCGATGCACTAGGATATAGCAATAACCCGCTGTTCAAGCAGCTGCACACTGCCCCGTGGGAAGAAGACGTAAAAATATCCCCGCACTTCACCCTGCGGAAGATAAAGATGGATGCGATTAGTGATAAGTGGTTATCACTAAATCCTGATCTCGTTTACTTCGATGCTTTCGCCCCTGAAAAGCAACCAGAAATGTGGAACGAGCAATTATTTCGCTCTCTTTACGTTTATATGAATACAGGGGGAATATTGACGACGTATTGCGCCAAAGGTGTCATCCGCCGTATGTTGCAAGCTGTGGGCTTCCGTGTGGAGCGCCTTCCGGGACCTCCGGGGGGAAAACGGGAGATACTGAGGGCAACGAAAGAGAAACCATAAAGAGTAATCAATTATAAAAACCATAAATATAATAATGAAACGAACATTCCTGTACATCCTCGCTGCCTTGCTCGCCGCATCCTGCAAGAACAGCAGCGTCCAAAATAATAAGAGTGAAGGTGATAAGCCCGTCATCACTGTCACTATTGAGCCATTACGCTATTTCACCGAAGCCATTGCAGGCGATAACTTCAACGTTATCAGCATGGTTCCCAAAGGAAGTAGCCCGGAAACCTACGACCCTACCCCCCAGCAACTCGTAGATCTTGCCAAGAGCAAAGCCTACTTCCGGATCGGCTACATCGGTTTTGAACAAACCTGGATGGACAAGCTGACGGATAACGCTCCGCACCTGCAATTCTTCGATACTTCCCGCGGCATCGACCTGATTTATGATTCCTCACACGCCCATCATCATCACGATGCCGATGAACCTCACGCCCACGATTCCATCCAAGACGATGAGCATCAGCATCTTTTGGGTGTGGAACCACACGTTTGGAGTTCTGCCTATAATGCACAGATTATTGCCGGAAATATCGTAAATGCACTGTGCGCCATCGACAAAGGCAATGAAGAAGTCTATATGGAGCGTTACAAAAGTCTCTGCAACCAGATTGAACATACCGATAGCCTTATTTGTCACATGCTGTCGGCTCCCAATGCGGACCGTGCTTTCATGATTTATCATCCGGCATTATCTTACTTTGCCCGCGACTACGGTCTGCATCAGATTTCCATCGAAGAAAATGGTAAAGAGCCTTCTCCCTCCCACCTCAAGAATCTGATAGACACTTGTAAAAAGGAGAAAGTCCGTGTTATCTTCGTGCAACCTGAATTTGACCGTCGCAATGCGGAGATCATTGCCAAACAGACGGGAACGAAGGTAATCCCTATCAATCCGCTTTCTTACGATTGGGAAGAAGAAATGTTGAACATTGCCAAGGAATTGGTCGTTAAGAACTAAAGACATCGTCAAGCAGTAAACAAATGGGTACGCCTCTTATTGAAATAAAGAATCTCAGTGCCGGCTATGACAGCCGCACGGTATTACGCAACATAAACCTCACCGTTTACGACCGGGACTTTCTGGGCATCATCGGCCCTAATGGCGGCGGAAAAACAACTCTCATCAAATGTATACTCGGTCTGTTGAAACCTACTGGAGGGGAAATTCTTTATAGAGGTGGACGAGCACTCAAAATGGGATATCTGCCACAATACAACAGTATAGATCGTAAGTTTCCCATTACAGTGGAAGAAGTAATCCTTTCCGGACTCAGCTCGCAAAAGTCACTTATTTCACGCTTCACCGCAGCACATCGGGAGAAAGCCCGCCAAGTGATTGCCCGCATGGGATTGGAAGGATTGGAAGAACGTGCCATCGGCGCACTAAGCGGCGGACAATTGCAACGTGCTTTGCTGGGGCGTGCCATCATCTCCGATCCTCAACTCGTTGTCCTAGACGAACCCAGTACCTATATCGACAAGCGTTTCGAAGCCCGCCTTTACGAACTATTGGCAGAGATTAACCACGACTGCGCCATCATTCTTGTCAGCCATGATATCGGCACAGTACTGCAACAAGTGAAGTCCATCGCCTGCGTGAATGAAACACTGGATTATCATCCCGACACGGGGATAAGTGAGGAATGGTTGGAACGGAACTTCAATTGTCCGATAGAGTTATTAGGGCACGGAGCACTGCCCCATCGTATATTGGCAGAGCATAAACATGGCGAGGGATGCGGGTGCTGCCACTGCGAAGAATGAAATGAATGAGTTCTATGTTAAATCAAAAGCATTATTTGCTTTAATGCTATAAAGTCATTACCTTTGCATAAGAATCATCACCCAAAGGGTGAAGGATATGGCGAGAGACTTGTTCTTCCAATCGCATTGCCTAAAGTTGCGTACCTCACCTGTGAAGTGAGTTTTTTTTATTTTGATATGCTTCATACTCACTCTTAAACCGCCCTTCCTCTGTAGCATTTACACAATATCCAGTCACCAGAAATAAATCTGGTTGTTTCTCTCTCAGAATAACAATATAGCTTTTCCCGTTGGAGATTTCATAACCCGACTGAACAAATAGCATAAATAATCCCTACCTTTACTCATATTTCAGAGTAAAAGACAGGGGATATCATACCAACAAAACCATTATTGAATCCTATAAATGAAACCAATTTGCATCCCATTCTTCATAACTACCGTATAAATCCTTCAAGCTCTGCTTTATCCCTCTTCTATAAACCTCATCTACATATTTATAAGAACAATTATCGTGTATACTAAAAAGCCAATAATAGTCACTATACGGAACGGAGTGCCTGACATGCGTGCCTTTTTCAGCACAAAAATAAAAAGTCGAGTCGCGAAGCAAATCGTATAATTTATCCCAAGATTCTTTTGTTAGCGATCTAAAGAAAGCAGCATTATTCGCACTCTCAAAGAAAAGATGCTGTGTTATCGTATCTACAATATTTAGTTTAAGTGTATCTTTTCCATTTAATACTGCAAAAAAGTCCTTATGTATACTATCTTTGTTTTCTTTAAAATACTCATCTAAAACATTGGAATAATATATTTTTCCATCAATGCGTTGGATATGATTATACAATGTCCCTTTGGGAACGTATGAACTATCCACAACTAAAGAATATGAAGACAATATAAAGCGTGGTAAATGGGTCGAATCATAATCTTTGAATGCATATTCCAAGAGTTGAGGAAAAGAATAATAATAATAAGTGAGGTAAGACTTATATGTTGTAGAGACCAAGGTATGTTTCTTCCCATTTTTAGACACCCCTATATACCATATTTCATCATATACAGGACCTGTTGTTGTATCATTCGGATAATCCGTTATCTCAATCAATTTTTCTTTGGGCATATCAGTTGATTCCATAGGATTCATTAAACAGATATACCTATCCTTGTACTTTATCACTTTCTCCGGTCTTTCCAAACTCCCTTCCACCAATGGAGAGTTAGCCGGTGTTATCATATAGATAGAACCGATGTCATTCGATGGTTCCTCATACATAATGATATACTTCGCAGGAAAAGAATCTTGATCAATCAACCGCTTAACTTCCCGTAAAGCAGTAGAACGAGCAGGGGATTCTTTGCCGGGTTGACAACCCGGCAAAGAAATAAGTAATAATATTAATAATACATTTCTCATACAATCTATTTTTTTAGTCTGTCTTGTATATACTTCTGCAAATCTTCGATCGTATTTATATGAATAGTTGTTATATTGCTTTTCTTTGAATTATAATCATGCAACGTTCGGTCCCTCTTTAAATAAACTGCATTATTTCTGCTATTAATATATTTCATATCAGAAGCAGAAGCTCCCTGGCTTTCATCGCCAGGATGAGAATGAATATCTATTTTTTTGCGACCATTCACAGCCGTCCTTCTTTTTGCATTATTTCCACTTTCCACAGAGCCTTCTTTATGGTCTGTAATAATAATAGCTGTCGGCCCATCATTTTCATTCTCATATACGTCCAATTTCCATTCAACAACACTATTATCCGCTGCAAACTTAAAGAGATTTGCAGCATCATGAATGTTGCTGGTTTGTCCGTAAGTCGTAGTTTGTCCTTCTTTACCTTGATTTTCAACCATTCTAGGCATTAATTTATTATCCATTATAGTTATCGGCTTTCCGCTTACCTGCTTCGGTTTATGTTCTCCATCAAAATAATAAACTCGATCTCCCTTATCTTCATATTTTGTATTTTTCCAAAAAAACACATAACCATTCTTATTCACTACATAGTCATCTTTCCCATCAATATCGATCCTGAGAATTGGATTATTCTTACAATACGTGTAAGGGCTCACTCCATAATATTTTTCACTAGAAGGATCCATCACATGCCATCTTCCCAGCACCGCATCATACTCTCTCGCCCCATAATCATACCAGTTCAGTCCCTTCTTTGTATCCAGTTCCTTCCCGTTATACTTATAAGCCTGAACATCATTCCCGTTACTTAAGAAGACACCTCCGAAAGGATAATAGTAGTTGGCTTCTTCCATCCCACCGGCCTGATCAGTTACCACCCGATTATTTCCCTGATGATCTTTCAGGTAATAGTGATATTTCTTATCAGACAGAGAGACATATCCTTCTTCGGTCAGCAATTGTTTAGCCGTACCATTTTCATAGATCACATTGTCGCAGTAATCGGTAGTGGTAGTAACACCTCCTATTTTATGCACCGTGCGAAGCTTTACTCCATCCGCACCATAAGTATAAGTGATGGTACTTCCATCCGAGAACTTGACCTGACTTGGCAAATTTAATAAATTATATTGAATTTCGATTCCCTTATTCAAATCTTTTATTAAGCTGCCATTGGCATCATACATATATTCTGTAGCAAGCTTGGCACCATCTTTGAATTCGAAGCCGTTAGAAGCCGTAGCCGTAGCGTCATCATTGACGGATTTAAGCTGGTTACCATTTAATGTAAAAGACAAATTATCAATGATTCCAGTGCCGGATAATCCGGTTTGTCCGCCACGCCGCAAATGCAATAAATTCCCATTCTTGTCATAACTATAGTTGGTCGCGTAGCCCAGAGTTATTACGCCACCAATCAGACTTTGTGCCGAGGTGAGGCGTGACAAATTATCATAAGCGAAGTTATATCCATAAGTTTTGTTATCCCCCGGACATCGGCACACCATACGGGATACATTTCCATTATAGCCATAATACAATGATATATTGAATAATCCACCTGATGATATCGATTCTATCCAGTTACGTATATTATATGCATACGCCAACTTATTACTTGCCGAACCATGCAATGACTTGCCCGACAATCGCCCCAGTTCATCATAAGTATTGGCAGCAAGCGTAACCTTCACTCCATTCAACGAATGCTCAACCTTCGTCAGTCGTTCCGCATGGTCATAAGTATAGGTATATATCTCCATCTGCGTAGTCTTTCCGGCCGCCATGTGTACATGCTTCACGCTTGCAGGTTTACCGGTAAAAGTATATATCGTAGTTGTTGTTTCATAGCCACTCAGCAGATTGCTTGAAACAGTCTTTGTTACCCGCCCTTTCTTATCATAATAGTTGGCTGAATATAACTTCGTATCACTTCCTAAAACAGTAATGACACTCCCCGACAAATAACCTTTAGCACTCACTGTTTCAGCAGAAAAAAAGCTGTTATTAAAACCCGGCAATGTACGGAAATCATAGTTATCGTAATAGTTTACTAAATACACAACCGGAGCAGTTAAAGCAAAATCGGATGAATATCCGCTGTTTCCTAAACCCGTAGCCGTATTGACGCGAGTACAGGCAACAGAACGAGTGGACGCTGTAGAAGTATTCGTATTAGCACATTCACCTTGCACAACCAGGCGGCTTAAGTCATCATACAAATAGAACATCCATTTTCCCCGACTTTTCTGATTTCCGTCCTGGGAAAAAACAAGACGATCATTCAAATCATAAACGTATGACACAGCATCCGCACCGGGCAACTTCTTCCAAACACAACGATTGCGCCTGTCATATTTATACTGGTAGGCATAAAGATTTAGACTGGCCGTAGAAATATTACCATCCATTGCAGGTGGCAGCACATAGCAAAGATTACCATAGTCATCGTACACATAATAGGTATCATGACGTACAGTTCCATTCAACTGACTAACCAATACGGTATGTCCTTGCTTATCCGTAAATTGAGAGGCCGTGTTGCCGTCTTCATCCTGTGTACGGACAACATACAATTCACCGGTGGCATAACTTCCCCCATTCACTAAAGTGCTACCATTTACCGAATAGTGTACACAGCTTAATGCCTCAGAGGAGCCATTCAGCATATAATCAGTGGTCATCGGTTTGTCACTCCACTTCGCTCCCGGGCCATATTGCGCCACAAGCCGATCGGACGGAGAAGCCTCGTACACCGACTGATTGAAAGGACGGGCCGTTGAGCCATAATTACCGGAAGCAGTCGAGGAAAAAGCAGACGCAGACAAATAAGCAGAGGATGAATATACGGGCAGCCAGTCTTTAACGTCCCGCCCCGATTCATCATACTCCGAAAGATCCAGCAGATTATTTTTCTGTGGAGTCACCTGATTATGCACGGTTTGGCACAAACGTCCCAAACCATCATAATATTTCACTACATCTAAGTAAGAACTACTGCTTTCATTCAGCATAGTACGCGTAACCACATAATTCTGGTTACTATTTTGCGCTGTAGCTGCACCTATCAGGCAAAGAAATGAAATCAAAATATATAATCGTTTCATAATACTATTTTTATATGATCATACTGCATTTATGGCCGGAAATGATATTGATATTCCTCCATTGTCTTTCCTTCCGTATCCTTTATGCGAATCAACTGACTATCGCTGTTATATTCAAAAGTCGTTTTGGCTTTATTGGGAGAAATTATGCCACTTGCCCCAATCAAGGGATGGTAAGTATAGGAGGTAATCAGGGCAGAAGGCAAAGCTTTATACAAATTATCTATCATATCCAGATACAGAGGTATAGAAGGAAGTATGCACGACGACATGGAAGCTGGATCCATCGTTAGCGCTTTTTTAACTTCTTCGTAAGTTGCCCCCTTGATTTCAGCCAGCAGGTATTGCCCCTTGTATCCCCACAAATATACAACCTTCTCAGCACCATCCTTATTGATATATACAGGGTTACCATAAATATCATATTTATTATAACTGATTCGTTTTTCGTACTTATCCGTACCTTTACAGTAATACTGATCTTCCACCACCATCCCGGAAGACAAGCTACTGCTATATCCTCTCAATACACTGTATAGCCGTTTATCCTTTTTCTCCATAGTCTGCTGTACAGGCGTGGTCAGATAATTTCGCGAAGTCAATAGCTGAATGGCACTTCGCTGGGATGTTGTCAGAGATTCTTTATCCGCTATAGTGTTATTACTGT
>OHAS01000635.1_pt1 | contig 29947 bp, 24 predicted proteins | sample 1577131 | NCBI WGS metagenome assembly OHAS01 (sample SAMEA3541566, study PRJEB24748) | human gut metagenome | biome: human gut; feature: human-associated habitat; material: faeces | place: China | collected 2012 | reverse complement strand
CTTCACGCACTTCCTGGCTGAGAACATATTTGACTATATAAGGCTTGCAAGGGGCAGCAGGGACAGGAGAACGGTCCTCAGGATCATCAATAAGCCGAACAGGTATATAAGCAGGGATGCATTTGATTCGCCGGTGGTGAACTTTGAGGAGCTGAGGCAGAATTATAAGGATAAGTATAGGATAGTCAACAACATAAATGTCCTTGAGAACGATCTGGAGAGGATAAGCAGACTTGCACCGTACGCGGCTGTGAATTATATAAGGAAAGCGGTTGGACTGGATGCGTATGTGAGGGAATATGCTGAGTACAGGGGCGTGAGTGAGGATGATTATATTGATATCCTGGAGGAGATACAGGACAGTGCAAAAGACTTCCTGAGCTTCGACGGCTGGATGGAGTATATAGACGAATACACAAAACAGCTCAGAGAGCAGAGCAGGCAGGGCAGTGTGGCGGGTGATACAGTCACACTTTCGACTATGCACTGTTCAAAGGGACTTGAGTATTCATATGTATTCATAATGGATGCTGTTGAGGACATAACGCCTCATAAGAAATCGGTTGGAGATGGAAATATAGAGGAGGAACGCAGGTTGTTCTATGTGGCAGTCACGAGGGCTAAGTATGGACTGTATGTGTATGTTCCCCAGAAAATGTATGGAAGAAAAGCGGTGACCTCGAGATTTGTCCAGGAAATGCTTGTGGACAGGTCTCTGATAAAAACAGGAAACACCATAATCCACAAGCGGTATGGACGCGGAGTCATCACATATGTAGATGACAGAAAGCTGTGTGTCCACTTCGATGATATACATGAAACAAAGACGCTCAGCCTTGAATACACGATAAATAACGAGCTTATAGAAAACGCATAGATGTACGGATATTATTCCTCGTCATCTGAATTGAATTCCAGATCGTCCAGGATCTCGTCGAGGGCGTCAGCGACATCGTTGAACTCAGCCTCGTCGGTGATCTCGTCCAAGGTGACATCGTCTCCCTGCTCGCTGTATCTGTACACGATGATATCGGCATCCTCGTCATCTGCAGGAAGCAGAGCGGCATAAGAGATGTCATTTACCTCGAATTTGGCAATGATCTCACATGTGCAGGATGTTCCATCCTCGTATGTTATATCGATCATCTCGATATCCATTTCGTCGGTTTCGTTATTGTTTATATCTGACATATAGGTATCCTCCTGATTGTTTTATTCAGTTTATTCTAGTAAATAATTGGTGCTATGTCCAGTACAATTATAAAATGAAATTATTGACAAAGCCTGCACCCGCACATATACTAGACACAAAAGGCGAAGAACAGGAATTGTAGTATTTAATACAATCAGAGTGGAACCGCGGAGATAATACTTCGTCTCTATATGCATATCATATGTATATTGGGACGAAGTTTTTTGTTTGCTTACAGATATATTATCGACCAATATAGAAAGGACATTATATTTATGAAGATTTTAAACACGCTCACAAGAAGAAAAGAAGAGTTTGTGCCTATCAACGAGGGTAAGGTGGGAATATATGTATGTGGTCCTACTGTATATGATTATATCCATATAGGAAATGCCAGACCAATGATAGTATTTGATACGCTCAGAAGATATCTGGAGTACAAGGGCTATGATGTCAATTATGTATCGAATTTTACTGATGTCGATGACAAGATCATAAAGCGTGCAAATGAGGAGGGGGTGGATGCCAGCGTTATATCAGAGAGATATATCGCAGAGGTCAAGAAGGATATGGCGGCTCTCAATGTGCGTGAGGCGACAACACATCCAAAGGCAACAGAAGAGATACCGGATATGATTGAGATGGTAAAGACTCTTATAGAGAAGGGATACGCTTACGAGGTGAATGGAACCGTATACTTCAGAACCAGAAAGTTCAAGGACTACGGCAAGCTGTCCAAGAAGAATATCGATGACCTCCGTTCAGGTAACAGAGACCTTCTTGTATCAGGTGTTGATGAGAAAGAGGATCCGCTTGATTTCGTTCTCTGGAAGCCAAAGAAGGAGGGCGAGCCATCATGGCCATCACCATGGGGCGATGGAAGACCAGGCTGGCATCTTGAGTGCTCGGTTATGTCCAAGAAATATATCGGAGATGTAATAGATATACATGCGGGTGGAGAGGATCTTATATTCCCACACCATGAGAACGAGATAGCACAGAGTGAGGCTGCAAATGGCACAGAGTTCGCAAGATACTGGATGCACAACGGCTTCCTCAAGATCAACAATGAGAAGATGTCCAAGTCACTTGGCAACTTCTTCACAGTCAGAGAGATAGCAGAGAAGTACCCTCTTCAGGTCATCAGATTCTTCATGCTGTCAGCCCATTATAGAAGTCCGCTCAACTTCTCAGCAGACCTTGTTGAGGCTTCAAAGAACGGCCTTGAGAGAATCCTTACAGCAGTTGACAGACTGAAGTCTATAAGCGGAACAGAAGGAGAAGTAGATAAGGCAGTTGCAGACGAGATGGATGCATTTGTGAAGAAATACGAGGCAGCCATGGATGACGACCTCAACACTGCAGATGCGATCTCAGTTATATTTGAGCTCGTAAAATATGCAAATGTAAATGTGACAGAGGATTCAACAAAGTCTACTGTGGAGCTTGTGCTCAATACAGTGACAAAGCTCTGCGACATACTTGGAATCATCACAGAGAAGAAGGAAGAGATACTTGATTCAGATATAGAGGCTCTTATTGAAGAGAGACAGGCTGCAAGAAGGGCAAAGAACTTTGCTAGGGCAGATGAGATCCGTGACCAGCTCAGTGATATGGGAATTATCCTTGAGGATACCAGAGAGGGCGTAAAATGGAAAAGAGCATAGACAGTTACTTTACTGAGATACTCGGGGTGACATACACTAATCCAAGGGAGTATTCACCGCTTTCACTTGCATATATAGGTGACAGCGTGTTTGATCTTCTCATAAAGACCCTTGCTGTCACAAAGGATAACAAGCAGGCATACAAATACCACAAAGAGGTGAGCCAGCTTGTGAAGGCGGAGGCTCAGGCGGGATATATAATGTATCTTCTGGACAACGGACTGCTCACAGAGGAGGAAGAGTGGATATACAAGAGAGGCAGGAACACCAAGACTCATTCAACAGCCAAGAATGCGACTGTGGGACAGTACCGAATGGCAACGGGCTTTGAGTGTCTTATAGGCTTTCTGTATCTTGATAAGCAGTATGACAGGATGTTTGAGATCACGAGGATCATACTGAACCATGATCCAGTTGAAACGGACAGGGCAGAACAGCAGCACAAGGATCCGGGCAAAGCAGCACAGGAAGATACAATAGAGGATACCTCAACACTTGAAAAGAGTACAGAGAGTACAGATGGAGAAAAAGATGCAGAATAGAGAATTTGAGAATAACATTAAGACAGAGAGCGATGAGGAAGCATTTGTCATAGAGGGAAGAAATGCAGTCCTCGAGGCTTTCAGATCAGGCAAGACCATAGATAAGCTGTATGTCCTTGACGGATGCAGGGATGGAATCGTGAACAGCATAGTCAGGGAGGCGAAGAAGCAGGATACAGTGATAAACTACCTCTCAAAGGAAAAGTTAAACCAGATGTCACAGGCTGGCAAGCATCAGGGAGTGATTGCACATGCAGCGGCATATAAGTACGCAGAGATAGAGGATATGTTTGCACTGGCTGAGAGCAGAGGAGAGGATCCATTTTTCTTCATACTTGATGAGATAGAGGATCCACACAATCTTGGTGCGATCATCAGAACAGCGAATCTCTGTGGTGCCCACGGTGTAATCATACCTAAGAGGCGTGCAGTCGGAATCACAGCTACAGTTGTAAAGGCATCAGCGGGAGCTATCAATTATACACCTGTTGCAAAGGTGACAAATATCAGCAAGACCATAGAGGAGCTGAAAGATAGAGGCATGTGGTTCGCCTGTGCGGATATGGACGGAGAACTCATGTACAAGTGTAACCTCACAGGTTCCCTTGGACTTGTCATAGGTAATGAGGGAAGCGGCGTCAGCAGACTGGTCAAGGAGAAGTGTGATTATGTCGTATCTGTTCCTATGAAGGGAGACATAGACTCACTCAACGCGTCAGTTGCTGCCGGAGTTCTGGCTTATGAGGTCGTAAGACAGAGGATGAACAAGTAAAGGTAGAGTATATGTATTCGGAATTATCAGATAATGAACTGCTGGAGCTTATAAATGAACAAAAGGATAACGATGCTATGGAGACACTTATCAAGCGCTATGGCCCAATGATAACGGGACAGAGCAGAAGCCTTTATATCATAGGTGCTGATGAGGAGGATCTTATACAGGAGGGCATGATCGGACTGGTCAAGGCTGTGAATAATTACAGACCTGACAAGGGCGCGACATTCAAGACCTTTGCGTTCATGTGCGTGAGAAGGCAGCTCATTACCGCGGTGAACAATTCAAACAACAAGAAAAACGGACCGTTGAACTACTATATATCGATCTATGGCGATGGCGGGGGAGATTACTCCAGCCCGCTTGATGAGATAGATTCGGGTGTCATAACTAATCCTGAGGATATCATGATGGCGAAGCTGCGTGAGTCAGATCTTATAAAGCTCATCGACAGTAAGCTTTCTAAGTTTGAGAAGCATGTTCTTGGCGAATATCTAACAGGCGCTTCTTATGAAGTGATAGGGGAGAGACTCTGCAAACCGGCAAAATCCATAGACAATGCGGTTCAGAGGATCAGAGCTAAGCTCAGGGATGTGTAATTAGAATAATAAAATTTTAAGTTGTTTAATCAAAGACAGGAAGCGGCATAGTGCCGCTTCCTTTTTTGCAAAAAATCAGCTAATCATCGGATTAAGGAGTGGTGACATGAGAGCGGAGAGCAAAGCTAAAAAAGGTAACGATGTCATGAGTGAGTGGAATAAGAAGTGGGCTGATGGAATATATGAAGCTGAGACTGCGGGCGGAAAGTAAGTGATCCGGTCTGCGGTGGATAAAAATAAAGCCGCTCAGGGCGGCGTAAATACGGACAAAAAAATAAAAGCTACTAACGGGAGTCGGACCCGTGACCTCAACATTACCAATGTTGCGCTCTACCACCTGAGCTATAGTAGCTTGCTTTTCAAAAGCAATAATAACTATAACAAAATGGACATCAAAAATCAAGTAAAATATTTACATTTGTGCGAAAAATAATGACAAATCAAAAGATAATTGTGGTACAAGCAGTAAAAGTATGGTAAACTAACTGTAATCGTGTGCAAATTCGGTTGCAGACATTTAGAATTATCAAAAAAAGCGGGAGGCAGTTTGGAAATGGCTGAAGAGATGACAGGTAAGAATTTCATTGAACAGATAATTGAGAAAGATATCGCAGAGGGTAAGGTGCCGAAGATCGTTACCAGATTCCCACCAGAGCCAAATGGATATTTACATATAGGACATGCCAAGTCAATACTTTTGAATTACGGACTGGCACAGCAGTATGGCGGACAGTTTAATCTCAGATTTGACGATACCAACCCTACAAAGGAGAAGACAGAGTTCGTAGAGTCAATACTTGCAGATGTCAAGTGGCTGGGAGCAGACTTTGGAGACAGAGTGTTCTTTGCATCAAATTACTTTGACCAGATGTACGAGGCTGCCATAAAGCTCATCAAGAAGGGCAAGGCATATGTGTGTGACCTCACAGCAGATGAAATCAGAGAATACAGAGGAACTCTCACTGAGCCGGGCAAGAACAGCCCATACAGAGACAGAAGCATAGAGGAGAATCTTGATCTGTTCGAGAGAATGAAGAACGGTGAGTTCCCTGACGGAAGTAAGGTACTCCGTGCAAAGATAGATATGGCAAGCCCTAACATCAACATGAGAGATCCTATTATCTACAGAATAGCGAGAATGAACCACCACAACACAGGTGACAAGTGGTGCATTTACCCTATGTATGACTTTGCACATCCTATCGAGGATGCCATCGAAGGTGTTACACATTCTATATGTACACTTGAGTTTGAGGATCACAGACCTCTGTATGACTGGGTGGTTATGGAGCTCGGTTACAAGGATTCACCTGAGGGCACACCAAAGCAGATAGAGTTCGCAAAGCTTTACCTGACAAATGTCATAACAGGTAAGAGATACATCAAGAAGCTTGTCGAGGACGGAATAGTAGACGGATGGGATGACCCACGTCTTGTAAGTATTGCAGCCCTCAGAAGAAGAGGCTTCACACCATCAGCTATTAAGAAGTTCATGGAGCTGGTTGGAATATCCAAGAGCCAGTCGTCTGTTGATTACGCTATGCTTGAGTATTGCGTGAGAGACGACCTGAAGCTCACAGCCAAGAGATACATGGCAGTTGTTGATCCTGTAAAGCTTGTCATCGACAACTATCCTGAGGATCAGGTTGAGTACCTCGATGTCGAGAACAATCAGGAGAACGAGGAGCTCGGAAGCAGAAAGGTAGCATTCAGCAAGTATCTGTATATAGAGAGAGAGGACTTCATGGAGGAGCCTCCTAAGAAGTATTTCAGACTGTTCCCTGGCAACGAGGTTCGTCTTAAGAATGCATATTTCGTAAAGTGCGTGGGATTTGAGAAGGACGAGGACGGCAATGTCACAACAGTACATTGTACATATGACCCAGAGACAAGAAGCGGTTCAGGCTTTGAGGGACGCAAGGTCAAGGGAACCATTCACTGGGTATCGGCAGAGAGCGCAATAGATGCAGAGGTTCGTCTGTATGAGAATATCATCGATGAGGAGAAGGGGAAGCTCAACGACGATGGTACATTGAATCTCAATCCAAACTCACTTGTTATCAAACAGGGATGTAAGCTTGAGAAGGCATTTGAGGAGGCTCAGCCGGGAGAGGCATTCCAGTTCCTGAGAAATGGTTTCTTCTGTGTTGACTCAAAGGATTCTACAGCGGAGCATCCTGTATACAACAGGATCGTGTCACTCAAGAGTTCTTACAAGCCGGGCAAGTAATTACCGGGGATGCGTTTATAATTTATGATGTGGGGATTGGCGCTTATCCTGTGGGGGGATATGCGTACATCAAAATAGGTGATTGGAAACAAAAATATGAAAGATGAGAGTAAGAAGGTATACATACTTTTGTCAAAGACAAAAACAGTTCCTTCAAATCTCATAAAGCTTATGACCAGAGAGCCGTATTGTCACACATCTCTGGCACTGGACATAAGTCTTGATGAGATGTACAGTTTTGCAAGGAAAGGTGTATACAATCCATTTAACAGTGGATTTATCAGTGAGAACATAGAAAAGGGAATATTTGGAAAGCACAAGGGAACCAGATGCGCTGTGTATGAGCTGAAGGTCACGAGTAAGCAGTATGACAGGATACAGCAGGAGCTCGCCAGATTCAAGAAGCATCCGGACAGATACGGATATAACTTCATGGGTGTATTCAGCGTATTTTTCCATCTTGCGTATGAGAGGGAATACAATTTCTTCTGTTCACAGTTCGTGGCATCGGTGTTGAAAAATGCCGGTGTGGATATATTCCACAAGAAACCGGGACTTGTCAAGCCGGGGGATTTCAGAAGGTGCCCTGAGCTCAGACCGATATTTACCGGGCTTCTCACAGAATACAGAGCATATCTCCATGAGAGAATGAAACAGGCTCATGGCATAGAGAACACAGGCAGAAGGCCTGGCATGATAAAGCCGGCGCTTCCGGATGGTCTCATTGCATGGAGAGTCAGTTAAAATAAGCCGCTTTACAGATATGTAAGGCGGGCTTTTATTTATTGTCATGTGTTTATTATTCTACAAATGTATGGCCAATCTTGATGATCCCCCTCGGGAGGGCGTCCTTGGAATTCTTCCATGGCTCGTTCTTGTATCTGTAGTCAAACTTGTCTATGAACCAGCGCAGGTCACCATTGACACGTTCTATATTGTCAAAGTATACCTTGTTGAGGATTTCGATGAACTGCGCATACTGTTCCTTGCTCAGTTTGTTCTGGCCTGTCTTGTACAGTATTCCGTAGTGGTATGTACAGAAGCCTTTGCTCGTAGCAAATTTGTCCCTGAACTCGGAATCTCTTTTCCACATATGGAAGATAGTGTCTACATAACGTACGAACATGTCATCCATACGTCCACAAATGAAGCAGCTTTTCTCCATATTCTCTATATAATCGACAACAGGTGCATTTGGCGTGTTCTTGCCGAACAGACCGGCTTTGGCGGCGGGACCTTTGGCAGCCAGCGCCCTCATATCTTGTATAGTCTTATTCATATGGGTGTTCATCATGAGTGCCAGACCCAGACGATTCTTTTCCCGATAGAGCATTCTCAGATGATGACTGCAAAAACCAAGCTTGTCAGTCATGGCACGGTTGTCGTCCTCCATGTAGCTTGGCCCCATCGTATATTCAATTGCATTTCGTTCAAGATCCTTCTGCATCTGGCACATAGGGCATTCGCAGCCGCTGTCAAATGCATCGTTTACTGGTATAGTGTATATCTGTTCAGCCATAGATCCTCCTGTTTGTGATAGTGTCAGTTTTTGCCACACTGCTTATGTGACATTGAAAATAATATACAGGTATTATACAATAGCCTGGAGAAATTTATAAGACAAAAAGCACAATTATACAAATATGAAATGGCAGGTGTACGGAAGATGAATGTAAGTTGTGATGGCAATATAGTTACGGTAGACGGAGTGAAGGATTTCAGACTTTCTCAGATACTTGAGTGTGGTCAGTGCTTTCATTTTGACAAGCTTGATGATGAAGTGTATGAGGTCATAGCATTTGGCAGGGCTGTGAAGATGGAACAGTCAGGCGGCGTGCTCAGGATATATGGTTCATCCATGGAAGACTATGAAGGAATATGGCGCCCTTATCTGGATATGGACAATGATTACGGCCTCATCAAGGAGAGTGTCATAAAGGCGGACAGCGCACTTCAGACGGCTGTGAATGAGAAGGATGGAATACGAATACTCAATCAGGACTTCTTTGAGACGCTTATATCATTTATCATATCCCAGAACAAGAATATCCCTCAGATAAAACAGTGTGTAAAAAATATATCGAATAGATTTGGTGATGAGGTCATAGGATATAATGGCGAGGCATTTTATGTGTTTCCTGATGTAGACAGACTTCATGAGGTCACAGAGGATGAGCTCAGGGAGTGCAAGGTCGGATTCCGTGCTCCATACATAATGAATGCGACGGAGGCGGTGTACTCGGGAAATGTCACAAAGGAGAAGCTTGATGCACTTGACATAGAACATGCAAGGGAACTTCTCATGACGATCAAGGGAGTAGGGGAGAAGGTTGCAAACTGTGTCCTGCTCTTTGGACTTGGAAGACGTGAGGCTTTCCCTGTGGATGTGTGGATGAAGAGGATCATGGAGAGCATGTACTTTGATGGCAAGGACACAAAAAAGCCGGAGATAGAGGCATTTGCCGTGAAAAAGTTCGGAAATCTCGGGGGATATGCGCAGCAGTATCTGTTTGACTATGCAAGAACGAATCTTTTTAAGTGATATGTATTACGGTAGATGACAGACATATTTTTATATATTTTTTAGAAAATAAGGGTTGATTTTTTTATAGAAATGGATAGAATATAAAACAGTGTTAGCACTCACATAAATTGAGTGCTAAAAACAAGAATCAGAAATATAATAAAAATAAATCAGGAGGTATATATCATGAAGTTAAGACCACTTGGAGACAGAGTAGTATTAAAGCAGTCAGTAGCAGAGGAGACAACAAAGTCAGGAATCGTATTACCAGGCCAGGCAAAGGAGAAGCCACAGTATGCAGAGGTTATAGAGGTTGGCCCTGGAGCAGTTGTTGATGGCAAGCTGGTTCCTATGGACGTTAAGGTTGGAGATACAGTTATATATCAGAAGTTCGCTGGTTCAGAGGTTAAGCTTGACGACGAAGAGTACATAGTTATCAAGCAGGACAGCATCCTTGCAATTGTTGAGAAGTAAAAGCATATATCCAGACAGCGTGAGCTGCGTGAGACATATGCGGATGATATATGGATAATATATGTAATATAACATGGAGGTAGATAGAAATGGCAAAGGAAATTAAGTACGGTGCTGAGGCTAGAAAGGCACTTGAGGCAGGAGTTAATCAGTTAGCAGATACAGTAAGAGTTACACTTGGACCTAAAGGAAGAAACGTTGTACTTGCAAAGTCATACGGTTCACCACTCATCACAAATGATGGTGTTACAATAGCAAAGGACATAGAGCTTGAGGATGCATTTGAGAACATGGGTGCTCAGATCGTCAAGGAAGTTGCAACAAAGACAAACGATGTTGCAGGTGATGGTACTACAACAGCTACAGTTCTTGCACAGGCTATGATCAATGAAGGAATGAAGAATCTGGCAGCAGGTGCTAATCCTATCGTTCTCAGAAAGGGAATGAAGAAGGCTTGCGACAAGGCAGTTGAGGCTATTCTTGATATGAGTGAGACTATCAGCGGAAAGGATCAGATCGCAAGAGTTGCATCTATCTCAGCTGGTGACGATGAGGTTGGACAGATGGTTGCCGACGCTATGGAGAAAGTGTCAAAGGATGGAGTCATCACAATCGAAGAGTCAAAGTCAATGAAGACAGAGCTTGACCTTGTAGAAGGTATGCAGTTCGACAGAGGTTATATTTCAGCTTACATGGCAACAGATATGGAGAAGATGGTTGCAGAGCTTGATAACCCATATATACTTATTACAGATAAGAAGATCTCAAATATTCAGGAGATCCTTCCACTTCTTGAGCAGATCGTTCAGAGCGGTTCAAAGCTACTGATCATCGCTGAGGATATCGAGGGCGAGGCTCTCACAACACTTATCGTCAACAAGCTGCGTGGTACATTCCAGGTAGTAGCTGTAAAGGCTCCTGGTTATGGCGACAGAAGAAAAGAGATGCTTCAGGATATCGCTATTCTTACAGGCGGTAAGGTTATATCTGAGGAGCTTGGATACGAGCTCAAGGATGCTACTCTTGATGACCTTGGCCGTGCAAAGAGCGCTAAGATCACAAAGGAGAACACAGTTATCGTTGACGGCATGGGCGCTAAGGAAGATATCGCAGGCCGTGTAAATGTCATCAAGGCTCAGCTTGAGGAGACAACATCAGAGTTCGACAAGGAGAAGCTTCAGGAGAGACTTGCAAAGCTTGCCGGTGGTGTTGCAGTTATCAGAGTTGGTGCAGCTACAGAGACAGAGATGAAGGAAGCTAAGCTCCGTATGGAGGATGCCCTCAATGCCACAAGAGCAGCAGTTGAAGAGGGAATCATCTCAGGTGGTGGTTCAGCATACATCCACGCTGCAAAGAAGGTTGCAGAGCTTGTAAAGAATCTTGAGGGTGACGAGAAGACAGGTGCTAAGGTGGTTCTCAAGGCTATGGAGGCTCCACTGTTCCACATCGCAGCAAATGCAGGACTTGAGGGATCAGTCATCATCAACAAGATCAAAGAGTCTGAGGTTGGTGTCGGATTTGATGCGTACAATGAGACATATGTCAACATGATCGAGGCAGGAATCATCGATCCTGTTAAGGTTACAAGAAGTGCACTTCAGAATGCTACATCAGTTGCTTCAACAATGCTTACAACAGAGTCAGTTGTAGCTGATATCAAGGAAGATACTCCAGCAATGCCGGCAGGCGGAGCAGGAATGGGCGGCGGAATGGGCTTCTAAGGAATAGAGTCTGACACGATTTCGCAGTAAAATGCAATGACTAAAATAAAAAAGATCACATCATCCGTAACCGGGTGGTGTGTTTCTTTTTTATACAGGTTAATTGACACTTATCAGCATGTGTGAGATAATCAAAACAGATATTTTTCGACTAAGGGAAAGTATGGGTTACAAAAAAAGTTATAAAAGAAAGGCAGGAAGAGATGGGAGAAGATAACAACAGCTTTGGTGGCTATCAGCCAACAGAAGACAACGGACAGGTGGGACAGCAGAATCCATATGAAGGTGCGCCTCAGTATGGACAGAACGATCAGAACTATGGTCAGCCAGGTGGCCAGTATGGACAGAATTATGGTCAGCCGGGTGGACAGTATGATCAGAATTATGGACAGCCGAATGGACAGTACGATCAGAACTATGGGCAGTACGGCCAGCCAAATGGACAGTATGGACAGGGCTATGGACAGCCGGGAGATCCATACGGACAGAATTATGCGAATCAGAATCTGAACATGGGTGGGGGCCCTGCATATCCACAGAACAACATGCCACAGGAGAGCAAGGGTGTATCCATAGCATCTATGGTGCTTGGTATTTTCTCACTTACATTTGGATGTTGTATCACATATGTGGGAATTGCCACAGCCATTGCGGGACTGATAACAGGTATCATAAGTCTTAAGGATAAGAAGCCTGGCAAGGGAATGGCTATCGCAGGAATTATAATGAGCGCAATAGCACTTGTGTTCCTGGTGTTCTGTATTATCTTGGTTCTTACATCGGACACATATCAGGATATGGTGGATGAAATACTCAGACAGATACAGTCAGGAAGCTATTAAGAAAAGTCGTACATCTGAATACAGATAAGGACTGGAGAGGTCGCCGGATTTCAGGCGGCCTCTTGTCATGTGTGTCAAGCTGATAATATTTGAACGTTTAATACTGTGTGGGTGATTGAATCTAAAGGCCTGTTAGTGTTATTATTATGAGAGTGCGAAGATATCAGTATGGAGGATATGTAATTATGGAGAATGATTATATTATTGGAGATACAGACATCAAGCGTCTTATCGTGAAGGCGTTGGAGGCAAGAGAGAGGGCATATGCCAGGTATTCACAGTTTAAGGTCGGAGCAGCACTCCTGGCAGGTCGTGAGAATTATTCGGATGAAGCGGAATGTGTTGGCGGAGAATCGGACAACAACGATAAAAACGCGAACGGATACAGGGTATTTACAGGCTGTAATATAGAGAACTCCTCATACGGTGCAACCATATGCGCAGAGCGCGCGGCGGTGTGCAATGCAGTGAGCAGTGGCTATAAAGATTTCAAAGCGATTGCTATTGTCGGTGGCCTGAATAGTACAGGGATAAACGGAATAACATATCCATGTGGGATATGCAGACAGGTGCTCTCAGAATTTTCTGCGGATATGTATGTTATCGCAGCACGATCAGAGGATGATTACGACATGAGAAGATTGTCAGAGTTTCTACCAGCTTCATTTGGTGCCGGACAGATGGAATAATGAAGTACGCTGATGTGTGCATGTCATCACGCAAATTCATGGCGATATAAAAGCGTATATCGAAAAAATATATAATGATATAAAAAAGATATAGAAGGAGAATATGAATTGGGAAATATCAAGGATGTAAAGGCTTACAGAATAGTTGAGGAGAAGGATCTCCCGGAGGTACATGGCAAGGGCTATGTGCTGGAGCATATAAAGACAAAGGCAAGGGTTCTCATCATTGAGAATGACGATGTGAACAAGGTGTTCAATATAGGCTTTAGAACACCTCCATATGACGATTCAGGAATACCTCACATAATCGAGCATTCAGTGCTCTGTGGTTCAAAGAAGTATCCGGTCAAGGATCCATTTGTCGAGCTGGCAAAGGGCTCACTGAATACCTTCCTGAATGCCATGACATATTCGGACAAGACGGTATACCCTATAGCGAGCTTCAATCAGAAGGATTTCGAGAATATCATGAGTGTGTATCTGGATGCTGTGTTCTATCCGGATATTTATATACATGATGAGATCATGAAGCAGGAGGGCTGGCATTATGAGCTTGACTCTGTGGATGGAGATCTGAAGTATAACGGAGTTGTGTACAATGAGATGAAGGGCGTGTATTCAAGTCCTGAGTCTATTATGTACAGGGGTATAGAGTCATCGCTCATGCCGGACACTCCATACGGCAATGATTCAGGCGGTAATCCAGAGTTTATACCTACACTTACCCTTGAGAGATTCAGGGACTTCCACAGGACGTATTATCATCCATCGAACAGTTATATCTATCTGTACGGCGACTGTGATATGGCAAAGGAGCTGGAGTTTATAGATGAGGAGTATCTGTCACATTACGATTACAAGGAGATTGATTCAGCGATACCTCTTCAGAAGCCATTTGATGAGATGAAGGACATCACCATGGATTACTCCATAGCTGACACTGATCCTGAGGAGAACAATTCCATACTCACATACAGCAAGATAACAGGACTCAGCACCGAGAAGAAGAAGGTTACAGCCCTTGAAATACTTGAGTACGTACTCATGGATGCGCCGGGTGCGGTTTTGAAGAAAGCACTGACTGATGCGGGAATAGGTGAGGAGGTCTACAGCTCATTTGACAATGGCTGTCAGCAGACCACATTCTCCATCATAGCAAGAGGCGCTGATAAGAATGACAAGGACAGATTTATAAAGGTTATAGATGACACATTTGAAGAGCTCAGCCATGGTGTAGATAAAGCAGCTATTGAGGCAGCAATCAACAAGTTTGAGTTCAAGCACAAGGAGGCCAACTTTGGAAGGTTTCCTAAGGGACTCATGTACGGACTGGATGCGTTCAACAGTTGGCTGTATGACGACACCAAAGCACTCATGTTCTTCGAGATGAATGATGTGTACAAGGAGCTGAGAGAGGATCTTCAGAACGGATACTTTGAGCAGCTTATAAAGGAATGTTTTATAGATAATACATTTGGTCTGTATCTCACTATGAATCCAAAGAAAGGCCTTGATCAGGAGAATGAGAAGAAGATCGCTGATGAGCTTGCTGCATACAAGGCTACGCTCAGCCGTGAGGAGCTTGAGAAGATCGTGGAGGATACAAAGGCGCTCAAGGAGTATCAGGCGACTCCTTCATCCGCAGAGGATCTTGCCAAGGTTCCGCTTCTGGCGATAGATGACATTGACAAAGAGGCTGAGAAGCTCAAGAATGTTGAGTCTGAGATCGGCGGACTTCCGGTTGTAAGCCACGATATATTTACAAATGGTATAGGATACCTGAGATTCTATTTCAACATCAACGATATAGATAATGACCTTGTGCCATACCTTGCTACACTGACATGTTTGTTCAAATATATTGATACAGAGAAGCACACCTATGGACAGCTCTCAAATGAGATAGACAGCAATATCGGCGGAATAGAGTTTGACATGGTTGGATATGCCAGCGACACTGATATCAAGAAGTTTTTCTATGTATCAATGAAGGCGCTCTATGAGAAGCTTCCGTATGCTGTAGAGCTCATGAAGGAGATACTGTTCTCGTCTAAGATTGATGACAGGAAGAGACTGAAGGAGCTCCTGACGGAGGAGAAGTCCAGCATGAAGAATGGCATGGCTGCTTCCGGCCATGTGACCGCATACACAAGAGCCATGTCCTATATAGATGAGGGGGCAAGATTCACGGATGAAACATGTGGAATTGCTTATTATGAATTCCTGTGCGACATAGTGGATCACTTCGACGAGAAGTATGACGACTTCATTGAGAAGCTTCAGTATGCTCTTGCAGAGGTCCTCAGAAAGGGTGCGCTTACGGTTTCATATACAGGAGATGAGGATGTGACAGATCTGCTTGAGGAATCATTTGCCGACTTTGGCATGGCACTCTCTACAAGACCTGCACATAAGGATGTGAAAGTATTTGAGAAGGAGCTTAAGAATGAGGGCTTCAAGACTGCAAGCCAGGTTCAGTATGTTGCTATAGCGGGTAATTTTGAGGATGCCGGTTACAAGTACGACAGCTCACTGAGCGTTCTCAAGATCATATTCTCATATGGTTATCTGTGGGAGAATGTCCGTGTGAAGGGCGGCGCATATGGTGCCATGTGCTCATTCCTAAGGAATGGAACATGTTATATGAGTTCATACAGGGATCCAAACCTCATGGAGACATATGACATATTCAAGAATGCGTATAAGTTCGTGGAGAACTTTGAGTGCTCAGACAGGGATATGACAAAGTATATCATTGGAACCATGGCTCAGATAGATGCACCTACAACACCTGTAGCAGAGGGCATAAGCCACATGGCGAGATACTTTATGGGTGTTACAGATGAGCAGATTCAGAGCGAGCGTGACAAGATCCTCTCCACAGACAGAGATGCCATCAGAGCTCTTGCTCCACTCGTAAAGGCTGTTACAGATTCAGGAATCATCTGTGCCATCGGCGGTGAGAGCAGGATAGAGGAGAATAAGGACAACTTCAAGGATGTACTTGCAATTTTCTAGGTATAGCCGACAGTCGATATAATGAGCGCAAGTGAGTGGGCGTGCTTGCATGACTTGCGAGCGGCGAATTAGGGTCATGACATAGTAAAGCTAGATGCGTATGCGTAGGTTAGCTTTCGCATGCAGGATGAAGGAGATATATGAATAAAGAATACAAATCAGGCTTCGTGTCCATCATAGGCAGACCAAACGTTGGAAAGTCGACACTTATGAACAGACTGATAGGACAGAAGATAGCGATAACAAGCAACAAGGCACAGACAACAAGAAACAGGATACAGACTGTGTACACAAGTGATAAGGGACAGATCATTTTCCTGGATACACCGGGAATCAACAGGGCGAAGAACAAGCTTGGAGAGTACATGCTCAAGGTTGCCGAGAGTACACTGGATGAGGTCGATGTGGTTCTCTGGATAGTTGAGGCCACAACATTTATCGGTGCGGGAGAGCGTTACATTATAGAGCAGCTCCAGCATGTGAAGACTCCGATCATTGTGGTTGTGAACAAGATAGATAATGTGGAGGAGAGCAAGGTATTTGAGGCGATAAATACCTACAAGGATGCCTGTGATTTTGCGGAGATAGTTCCTGTGTCAGCCCTCAAGGGCAAGAATACGGATGAGCTTATAGATACCATCATGAAGTATCTTCCGTACGGACCGCAGTATTACGATGAGGATACGATCACTGACCAGCCGGAGAGACAGATCGTTGCCGAACTCATCAGAGAGCAGGCACTTCGTCAGCTTGACAAGGAGGTTCCTCACGGAATTGCGGTGGTCATTGACTCCATGAAGGAGAGACCAGATGGCGGACTGATCGATATTGATGCCACTATCATATGTGAGAGGGATTCTCACAAGGGAATCATCATAGGAAAGCAGGGCGTCATGCTGAAGAAGATCGGTACTCATGCGAGATATGGAATAGAGAGACTTCTCGACACCAAGGTCAATCTGAAGCTTTGGGTAAAGGTCAAGAAGGACTGGAGAGATACTGATACACTGCTGAGAAACTTTGGATTCAGGGACGAGTAGGATTTTGGTTATGGAGGTGGACATACAATCATGAGAGAAGAAGTTACACTGCACGGAATTGTATTGTCCAGCAGCCTCCAGGGTGAGTATGACAGGAGGATGGTGGTCCTGACAAAGGAACGTGGCAGAATCACGGTATTTGCTACAGGTGTGAGGCGGGGAACGAATCCCCTTCAGTCTAAGACACAGATGTTTGTCATGGGGAGCTTTACTCTGATCCCTGGACGTGACTCATATCGGCTTGTGAATATAGATGTTGATGAATATTTCCATCAACTCACCATGGATATAGATGCATATTGCTATGCATCATACTTCTGTGAGGTCATGAGTTTCATGACACATGAAGGGGACAGGGCGGCGGATTATCTCAATCTTCTGTATGTGAGCCTTAAGGCTCTCGAGAAGGGGCAGATGCCTGCAAAACTCATCAGGTGTGTGTATGAGATAAAGCTTATGGATGTGTTCGGTCAGGGAATACAGAGTTTCCACTGCCCTATATGTGGCAAGACAGAGGTTTCAAATGTATTTGATGCCGCATCAGGCGGACTGCTCTGCGATGGATGCAGAGGAAGGGCAAAACACCCGCTGCATCTATCTGACGATGCGGTGTACACGATACAGTACATAAATGGAGCACAACTTGGTAAGATGTATAACTTCAATGTGTCCGATGCAGTGCTTTCCGAGATACAGCTAGTATCGAAGCAGTTTATGGATATGTACGTGGACAGAAAGTTCAAGTCGGTGGAGATCATAGACTCATTGCCGTGACATAATGTAATTATAGGAAAAGAAGAGAATCACATCACAACAAGTAAGATTCTCTTCTTTTTGTTAATAGCCGGCCTGAAGATGTCAATATTAAAGAGTGTGTATTATTTTGGAAAATGTATCCATAGCACCGGGAAGCTTTTCGTACGGTATAGCGCTGAAACCAAACAGGAGTTGGTTCTCCGGACAGAGATTTTTCCTTATCCAGAATGGTTCGGTGGAGAAGATTCGTATGCCTTTCTGCTCAAAAGTTGATATGAGCTCTGTCTGTGTAAGCTTTGAGTTCTTAACCTCTGCCACAAAGTGGAGACCGGCTCCGGCACCATACATGATCACATCATCTTCAAGATTCTGTTTCACATAATTCAATATATAATCATGCTTCTTTTTATAGTGATTCTTCATGGCGCCTATGTGGCGTTGATAATTATCACTCTGTATAAATTCAATAAGTGCAAGCTGCAGAACCGTTGGAACTGTGCAGTTGGTGTGTGAATATCTGGATTCATATGCCTTCATCAGATCTGCTGGAAGCACCATATATGATATTCGAAGATCCGGTGACATGGATTTGGAAAATGTCCCGAGATATATAGTGTGGTCGCTGTTATCGATGGATTGCAGGGATGGAATTGGTCTGCTTTGGTATCTGAGCTCGCTGTCGTAATCATCCTCGATGATATAACTTCCCGATTGAGCCGCCCACTCTATGAGCTCCAGCCTCTTACTGATAGGCAATATGCTTCCCATAGGAAATTGGTGGGATGGGGTCACATATAACAGCGTGTCTCTGAGCCTCTGTATATGGTCTATTGATACACCGTCATTCTCAAGAGGTATGGGGATGATCCTGAAAGGACTCTGGCTGACGATCTCCCATGTTCCGTTGTAGCCAGGGTCCTCCATGGCAAATGAATAGTCTGACGGACTGAATATATGGGTGATTATGTCTATGGATCTCTGGTGGCCGCTTGTGAGGATGATCTGCTCCGGAGTGCAGTTGACACCCCTGGACATGTACAGATATTCGGTGATAAGACTGCGGAGGGTGTAGCTTCCCTGCGACATCTGGTAGGAGGCGGTATCGGCCATGGATATCATGTCCCAGGCGTTCATAAGGCATTTGCGCCAGGCCCTGGAGTGATAGCAGTTGTAGTCCAGATTGCCGTAGCTGAACGTGTAGTCAAATGTCTTTCCTGATTGTCTGGAAGAATGCTGTATATTGTGGCTTTGTCTTGTTTTTCTGTCCGGGGTAAATGCAGTGATGTTCTCAACGTAGTAGCCGGAGCCTGTCACGGAGCGTATATATCCTTCAAGTTCAAGCTGGTTATAAGCAGATACAACTGTGTTGCGGCTCAGCTTGTGCTCGGCGGCGAGCTGTCTCGTTGCAGGGAGCTTTTCACCTGCAGCGTAGTGCTCGTTAAGTATCTCGGATTTCATCTGTTCATATAATTGTTCATACAGAGACTTACTGGAGGCCTTGTCTATTGATATCATTTCAGTGTTCCTTTCCCGCATATTATAAGCGATAAAAATACGTTGTATCATTGGATATTTGCGTATTACTTGATTTGTTCATATTCTAATACTACAAATTGGCACCATAAAAATACTTGAAATTGGAACTTTAGAAAGAGCCAATCTAGTGCTATTATACAAGAGTCATAACGAGTAAGCAATAAGAAGAAAGTCATCAGGGGATGTCTGGCGGCACAAATTATAGTAGCATTCTATAAATAATATTACAAAATATGCCGTGAACCTTGCAAAAATATTTGAATGAGTATAAAATAAGGCGGATAGAGCGAAAAAAATGCAAATTCGAATATGATTTGGAGGATTACGATGGAAAAGACATTAGACAAGATCGTTGCATTGGCAAAGAGCAGAGGATTTGTTTATCCAGGTTCAGAGATTTACGGTGGTCTCGCAAATACATGGGACTATGGTAATCTCGGAGTTGAACTCAAGAACAATGTTAAGAGAGCATGGTGGAAGAAATTCATCCAGGAGAACCCTTACAATGTAGGAGTTGACTGTGCTATCCTTATGAACCCACAGACATGGGTTGCTTCAGGCCACCTTGGAGGATTTGCTGATCCTCTTATGGATTGCAAAGAGTGTCATGAGAGATTCCGTGCAGATAAACTTATAGAGGACTTTATGGCTGAAAACGGAGTTGTTCCAGAGGGCGCAGTAGACGGATGGAGCAACGAGCAGATGGAAGAGTACGTTGAGAAGAACAATATCTGCTGTCCAACATGTGGTAAGCACAACTTCACAGGCATCAGACAGTTCAACCTTATGTTCAAGACATTCCAGGGTGTAACTGAGGATGCCAAGAACACTGTATACCTGAGACCGGAGACTGCACAGGGTATATTTGTCAACTTCAAGAATGTACAGAGAACTTCAAGAAAGAAGGTTCCATTTGGAATCGGTCAGATAGGAAAGTCATTCAGAAATGAGATAACACCTGGTAACTTCACATTCAGAACAAGAGAGTTCGAGCAGATGGAGCTTGAGTTCTTCTGTAAGCCGGGTACAGATATGGAGTGGTTTGAGTACTGGAGAAGCTTCTGTATCAACTGGCTCAAGGATCTCGGAATCAAGGATGATGAGATGAGAGCCCGTGACCATTCACCTGAGGAGCTTTGTTTCTACTCCAAGGGAACAACTGATATCGAGTATTTATTCCCATTTGGATGGGGAGAACTCTGGGGAATCGCTGACAGAACAGATTACGATCTGACACAGCACCAGAATACATCAGGAGAGTCCATGGAGTACTTCGATGACGAGACAAAGGAGAAGTACATTCCATATGTAATCGAGCCATCACTTGGTGCTGACCGTGTTACACTGGCATTCCTGTGTGCTGCATATGACGAGGAGAACATCGGAACAGAGGAGAAGCCAGACATCCGTACAGTCCTTCATTTCCACCCACAGCTTGCACCGGTTAAGATCGGTGTGCTTCCACTTTCCAAGAAGCTCAACGAGGGTGCAGAGAAGATTTATGCAGAGCTTTCAAAGTACTATAACTGTGAGTTCGATGACAGAGGCAACATAGGTAAGAGATATAGAAGACAGGATGAGATAGGAACACCGTTCTGTGTAACATATGATTTCGATTCTGTTGAGGATGGAGCAGTCACAGTTCGTGACAGAGATACCATGGAGCAGGAGAGAGTCAAGATTGAAGATCTGAAGGCTTACTTTGAGAAGAAATTTGAATATTAATTGGTGGTGTGACCGGAGATAATACGGGACACTGAATTTACAGGAGGCATTAAGATGCATAGTAAAGAGTTATTTTCAGAATACGAGGCAAATGTAAGATCATACAGCAGAAGTTTCCCAGAGATATTCACAAAGGCCAAGGGAGCCAAGATGTATGACGAGAATGGTAAGGAGTATATAGACTTCTTTGCAGGAGCAGGCGCATTGAACTATGGTCATAACAATGATTATATAAAGGAGAAGGTTATCGATTATATCCAGAGCGATGGAATCATGCATTCTCTTGATATGATGACAGCACCAAAGGCTGAATTCATCGAATTCTTCGAGAAGAAGGTTCTTGAGCCGAGAGGACTTGATTATAAGATCATGTTTGCAGGCCCTACAGGAACAAATGCAGTTGAGTCACTCTTAAAGCTTGCACGTAAGGTCAAGAAGAGAGAGATGATCTGGGCGTACATGGGTTGTTTCCATGGTATGACACTTGGTTCAATATCGCTTACAAGCGATGCTGCAAGCCGTGCAGGAGCGGGCGTTGGACTTGACAACGTATATCACATTCCAGCCCCATACATGTTCCCAGAGCTTGATACGATCAAGTTTATGCAGACACTTCTTGATGACGATCACTCAGGTGTTGAGAAGCCTGCAGCAATCTTTATCGAGACAGTACAGGCAGATGGTGGTGTAAATGTATTCTCAGTAGAGTACCTCAAGGCACTCCGTGAGTTCTGTGATAAGAACGACATCCTTATGGTTGTTGATGACGTACAGGTAGGCTGTGCAAGAACAGGTACATTCTTCTCATTTGAGAGAGCAGGAATCAAGCCTGATATGTTCTCACTTTCAAAGTCAATCGGTGGATACCCATTCCCAATGGGACTTGCAATGTTCAAGCCGGAGTATGATCTCTGGAAGCCGGGTGAGCATTCGGGTACATTCCGTGGAATTCAGCTCTCAATGGTAGCAGCAAAGGCAGGACTTGAGTTCATGCTTGACAACAACATCGAGGCAGAGACAAGACGTAAGGGCGAGATAGTTAGAGAGTATCTTGAGAAGAATATAGATGGCGATCCAAATGTAATTGCAACACGTGGTATCGGACTCCTCTGGGGCGTAGAGGTTAAGGATGATGCAACAGCAGGTGCCATCACAGCAAGAGCCTTCAAGAAGGGACTTGTAATCGAGAGAGCTGGCCGTGACAACGCGGTCATCAAGATCATGCCACCACTTATCATCTCAGATGAGGATCTTATTGCAGGTCTTGATATTCTCAAGGCAGCTATTGATGGTGAGTAATTTGTAATTTAATGAGCATTGTGACAGTTGTAATTGCGCAAGATTGATATAATGCGAATATCCACATGAAGCCGATAGGCGACATGATATAAAGTTAAACATAGGCTGCGGAGTTTTCCGCAGCCTATGTTTTTTACGGGATGAATAGGGCTGTGCGGGCAGTTTGCCAATTTGGAAATTTTTGAATACTGGTCAGCGAAGATCAGTTGCCAGTCTGTTTCAGGTCGGCACACAAATGTTGCTGTAATTAAGCGTAATATAATGGAATATACATATAATTCAACTATATGTAAAAATGGACTGGTTTATACACAAAATATAGAAAAAAGAGTTTGCTAATGTTGACATATATGTTATAATCAGTCTAGCGCGTGTGGAGACTTCACGGGGACTTCACACCATGAAATATAAAGTTTACGTAGGAGGTAACAAACAAATGGCAAACAAGTGGGTTTATATGTTTAGCGAAGGCGACATGACCATGCGTAATCTTCTCGGTGGTAAGGGTGCAAACCTTGCAGAGATGACAGCAATTGGTCTTCCAGTTCCACAGGGTTTCACAATTACAACAGAGGCTTGTACTCAGTATTATGAGGATGGCCGTAAGATCAATGACGAGATCATGGCTCAGGCTATGGATGGCGTTAAGAAGATGGAGGAGATCAACGGCAAGAAGTTCGGAGATCTTGAGAATCCATTACTTGTATCAGTTCGTTCAGGTGCAAGAGCATCTATGCCAGGTATGATGGATACAATCCTTAACCTTGGTCTTAACGATGACGTTGTTGCTGCTATGATAGCACACAACCCAGATCCAGCATTCGAGCGTTTCGTATACGATTCATACAGACGTTTCATCCAGATGTTCTCAGACGTTGTTATGGAAGTTGGTAAGAAGTACTTCGAGCAGCTCATCGACAAGATGAAGGAAGAGAAGGGTGTTAAGTTCGATGTAGAGCTTACAGCACAGGATCTCAAGACACTTGCTGAGCAGTTCAAGGCAGAGTACAAGAACCAGTTAGGAACAGATTTCCCTTCAGACCCAGTTGAGCAGTTAAAGTTAGCTATCGAGGCTGTATTCCGTTCATGGGATAACCCACGTGCGAACGTATACAGAAGAGACAACGATATCCCTTATTCATGGGGTACAGCAGTTAACGTAATGCCTATGGTATTCGGTAACCTGAACAATGAGTCTGGTACAGGTGTTGCATTTACTCGTGACCCTGCAACAGGTGAGAAGAAGCTTATGGGTGAGTTCCTTATCAATGCACAGGGCGAGGACGTTGTTGCCGGTGTTCGTACACCAATGCCAATCGCTCAGATGGAGCAGGAGTTCCCAGATGCTTATGCAGAGTTCATCAAGGTTTGTGAGACTCTTGAGAATCACTACCATGATATGCAGGATATGGAGTTCACAGTTGAGAACAAGAAGCTTTACATGCTTCAGTGTAGAAATGGTAAGAGAACAGCTCAGGCAGCTCTTCAGATCGCTTGTGACCTTGTTGATGAGGGACATAAGACAGAGGAAGAGGCAGTTGCAATGATCGATCCTCGTAACCTTGATACACTTCTTCACCCACAGTTTGATGCAGCAGCTCTTAAGGCAGCTACACCAATGGGCAAGGGACTTGGCGCTTCACCAGGTGCTGCTTGTGGTAAGATCGTATTCACAGCTGACGATGCTGAGGCATGGGCAGCTAGAGGCGAGAAGGTAGTTCTTGTACGTCTTGAGACATCACCAGAGGATATCACAGGTATGAAGTCAGCACAGGGTATTCTTACAGTTCGTGGTGGTATGACATCACACGCTGCAGTTGTTGCCCGTGGTATGGGTACATGCTGTGTATCAGGTTGTGGCGATATCGTTATGGACGAGGAGAACAAGAAGTTCACACTCGCTGGCAAGGAATTCCATGAGGGAGATTACATCTCAATCGATGGTACAACAGGTAACATTTACGATGGAGTTATCAAGACAGTTGATGCTCAGATCGCAGGAACATTCGGCCGTGTTATGGCATGGGCTGATAAGTATAGAACACTTAAGGTTAGAACAAATGCAGATACACCAGCAGATGCTAAGAAGGCACGTGAGCTTGGTGCAGAGGGTATCGGTCTTTGCCGTACAGAGCATATGTTCTTTGATCCAGAGAGAATCGCAGCATTCCGTGAGATGATCTGCTCTGATACAGTAGAAGAGAGAGAGGAAGCTCTTAATAAGATCCTTCCATATCAGCAGGGAGACTTCAAGGCTCTTTATGAGGCACTTGAGGGTAACCCAGTTACTATCAGATTCCTGGATCCACCTCTTCATGAGTTCGTTCCAACAGAGGAGGCTGACATTGAGAAGCTTGCTGCTGCTAAGAACAAGAGCGTTGAGGAGATTAAGGCACTTTGCAACTCACTCCATGAGTTCAACCCTATGATGGGTCACAGAGGATGCCGTCTTGCTGTAACATACCCAGAGATCGCTAAGATGCAGACAAAGGCTGTTATCCGTGCAGCAATCGAGGTTCAGAAGGAGCATCCAGATTGGACAGTTGAGCCAGAGATCATGATCCCACTTGTATGTGAGGTTAAGGAGCTTAAGTACGTTAAGAAGGTAGTTGTTGAGACAGCTGACGCTGAGATCGCTGCTGCTGGCGTAGATCTTAAGTATGAGGTTGGTACAATGATCGAGATCCCAAGAGCAGCTCTTACAGCTGATGAGATCGCTAAGGAAGCTGACTTCTTCTGCTTCGGTACAAACGACCTTACACAGATGACATTCGGATTCTCAAGAGATGATGCTGGTAAGTTCTTAAATGCTTACTATGATGCTAAGATCTTCGAGAACGATCCATTTGCTAAGCTTGATCAGACAGGTGTTGGTAAGCTCATGGATATGGCAGTTAAGCTTGGTAAGCCAGTTAATCCAAAGCTTCACATCGGTATCTGTGGTGAGCACGGTGGAGATCCTTCATCAGTTGAGTTCTGCCACAAGATTGGTCTTGATTATGTATCATGTTCACCATTCAGAGTACCTATTGCTAGACTTGCTGCTGCTCAGGCTGCAATCGCTAACAAGTAGGATTTGGACGAACAGAACTTGTAAGTAATTAGCTTAATAAAGACAATATGAGTCCCTGTAATTGCCATGAGGTGGTTACAGGGACTTTTTTGTAAAAAATATGCATATCAAAAAGGAGAAATCAATAGCCGATACTTGATTATATTATGTACTGATGATATTGAGGTATAGGGTGTCTACTTTAGACACCCTATATTTTTTGCACAAAAATAAAATCAATTAAGCTGCCGGAGTACTTCATACGATTCATCGCTGACTACATTCGAACAAATTTCGGGGCATTTGTTCCGAAAATCGGAAATCAGAAGGAGGTTCCAAAATGTAGGAATTTACAGCTAAGAAGCTAAAAGAAGCACGTATGAAAGCGGAAATTACTCAGGATGAAGCTGCAGCTTTAATGAATGTAACAAGAAGAGCTATCAGTGAAATGGAAGCAGGTAAGAGAAGTGTATCTGTGGAAGAGCTTGCACAGTTCTCTCGTATCTATAAGGTTGATGTAAGAGAATTGCTTTTTGTAGAGTTTACAGAAGCCAGTGAAAACTATCTGATCGAGAAGTTGAGGATGTTTATTGGGTGATAAAGCGTAAGGTTGAAGGATTGCTTTAAAAACTGAACAAGACTCAGGATGCCCGCATTGCAGATTACACCTGCTTTGCGGGTATTTTATATATTGTATTAAGGTGTGTTTTGAATTAACTAATAGTATAATTAAATAGGTAATGAAATAATAACGATTATCAAAGGTTGAGCAATATGAGAAATGTAAAAATTTATGTGCCAAATCCTTCCGTGGGGCAGGTTGAATACTATCTCAGTGCGTGGGATGACTTGGAAAACTATCATTTTCAGGAAGATGCTCTTGATAGATTGTTTTTTGAACTCTGTCCTGAGAATACAAATATATCAAGCATTCTGCTGAAAGTTGCTACTCTGAATGATTTTTACAGCACAAATATCTTTTCTGTGTTTCCGGTAGCAAAGCATATTTTATCTTTAGTTATTGATGAACGACTTAGGGCTGGCGATATTTCACTGGTTTCTGAAATGCAAAGAGTTACAATAAACAATGTTGAGAAGAACTTCTATTCATTTGCAACGAAGTATTGTAGCCATCATTGTCCACTTGATTTTCCTATATATGATAGTTATGTAGAGAAAGTATTGTGTTATTTTCGAAATCGAGACAAGTTTGCCTTATTCAAAAATCAAGACTTGAAGGATTATGCAAAGTTTAAAGGAATACTAATTGAATTCAGGTCATTTTATGGTCTCAATAAGTATAATCTTAAAGAGATAGAAATCAGGATATTGCATCGGAGGACTTTATGGCAGAAATCAAGGATATCTTTTTTGTTGGATTGGCTTTGCAGAGATTATCAGATATCACCTGCCTGGAACATGGCCTGTCTGTCATAGAAAAGAAAAAACCAAGTGAGCGTGTTAAGCGAACGACTTATCCTGATAAGAAATCCTTTCGCGATGATATCATAGATGCGATTGATTGGATTCTTAAAGAAGGTAGCGCAAAAGATTTTGATGAGCTGCTTTATAAACTGGAAGATGCCGGATACGAGATTAAGCGTGGAAAGCATATTTCTCTAAAGGGAAAAGATCAGAAACGCTTCATCCGGCTGCGCTCTCTGGGTGATGGTTATACAGAAGATGACCTTAGGAAGATTTTTGCCGGTGAGATGGAGCATGCTTTCTATGATAATGAAAAAGCCGAAAAGCAGCCTAAGGCTTACCAGAGGAAAAAGGAAGATCATGAGTTTGACCTTCTTATCGATATTCAAAAGAAGCTGGCTCAGGGCAAAGGTAAATATTATGTCCGTTTCGCTAAGAACTATAATACAAAGCAGGTGGCTAAGGCAGTTTTATATCTGAAGCAGCATGACATTCGAAGCTACGATGATCTGGAGAAAAATGTTAAAACAGCAACAGCGCGATTTACGAAAATTTCAGCATCCATCAAAGAGAAGGAGAAGCAACTTGCCGAGATTCAGGTTTTGAAGAAACATATCTTTGATTACTTTAAGACAAAAGACGTATACGCTGATTATCGTAAATGCGGATATAGCAAGAAGTTCATGGAAGAGCACAGACAGGAAATCCTGCTTCATAAGGCTGCCAAGAATGCCTTTGATGAGCTTCATCTGAAGAAGCTTCCTAATGTAAAAGATCTCAGTGCAGAGTATGCCGAGATCCTTGCAGAAAAGAAAAAGCTGTACGGTGAATATCGTCAGGTTAAGAAAGACATGCAGGAGATTCAAAGAGCAAAATATGATATCGACCAGTTTCTTAAAAGTGATGAAGAGCAGAAGAAGGAACGTGTCAGAAAACACAATATCACTCGATAATTCTAATGGGGAATCTGTAAGTTTAAGACTTATGGGTTCCCCTCTTTTTTCATTTCTGAAGAAAATTCCAACGGAAGAAAATAGCGATTCGTAAGAATTGCGTAGCCAAGGGATTAGCTTGTTCAAGGGGATTGGGGATGTGCCACCAACGAGCGGATAGTAGCTTTTTGTACAAAAAGCACTGCTCGCCACTTTGCGAAGACGCGCCCTAACACCATCGAAGATGGTGTCGCGCGAAGCGGGAAAATAAATTAGTGAAAAAAGAATGCTGTTATTTACAAAAATATTTTCAATTGAGTCCTTTAAAATGTGCAGCTTGTGATATAATGAATATATTAATTACTGTTAGTCTAGTAGGAGGGGAATTTTGTTGAAAAATATAATTAAGAAGAATAAATGGTATGCAAAGATGAAGAGGATTGTAAAACTCCCGCAATTACAATTGTTTACCGTTCTGTTAATGCTAGCAGTTATCATGATTATTATTTCAAGCTGTATGACGAATTCTTTTTGGTCATCGTTTTTCTCTAATATTTCTGCTGGTTTGTTTACTGGATTAGTAATATGTTTTATCGGTGGAAGAAAGGCAGTTTATATTAATCGCCTTGAAGAAGAAAAGACATGGTTAGAACAACTTCATAATATGATTCTTGAGTTTTTTGAAATGATGGCCGCCTTCAAAAAGAAAGAATATGGTGATCAAGATGAATATGAATTTGCGTATGTTCTTGTTTGCAAAGCAAATTGGGTAAATGAGTTTATATCTCAGAGTCAATTTGATAAGAATAGTTCTTTTGATGGAAATTTGTTGTGTAAAGAGAAACTAGGGTATGATTCATATTCCAAAATTGAAGAGTTACTAAAAATCCGTGAAGAAATCATTGAAGAGAACTGGAATCGAAAAGATATAGTAAAACTATTTGAGTCGGTCGATAAGGATTACTGGTTATTAAATCATAATGTTTATAGAAAAATCGAATCAATTAATTCTGATATTAGTACTTGTGGTAAGTCGATTATTTAGGAGAAAATAGTATGTCTAGAGGTACAAATCAAAAGTTTAAGTTCACTTATCTGATGAAAATGATGCAGGAAAAGACTGATGATGATCACGCTCTTACTATGCCACAGATTATGGAAGAACTTGAAAAATATGGTGTGACCGCAGAACGAAAAAGCATCTATGCAGACTTTGCTGATATGGAAAAGTTTGGTGTAGAGATTATCAAGGAGCAGATTGGACGTGAGACATATTATCACGTTGGAACCAGAGCGTTTGAACTTGCGGAGGTTAAGCTTCTTGTTGATGCCATTCAATCGTCAAAGTTTATTACGCAGACTAAATCGAGGGATCTTATTGCTAAGATGAAGTCATTTGTTAGCCAGTATCAAGGGAGCACATTACAACGTCAGGTCATTATTGATGATCGTGTAAAATCTATGAATGAAAGTGTTTTCTATAATGTTGATGAGGTCTATACTGCGATTAATGAAAATAAGAAAATCCAATTTAAGTATTACAAGTGGGATATCAATAAAAAGCTGATTGCGCGTAAAGGCGGCGATTGGTTTGAACTTAGTCCATGGGGACTTACATGGGCAGACGAGAATTACTATATGATTGCCTATGATGAGTGGGATGGTAATGTTAAAACTTATCGAGTAGACAAGATGATGAGAATCTCGATTTTAGATGAAAAGCGAGAAGGTCAAAAAGAGTTTAAAGAATTTGATATGTCCAAGATTTCAAAGTCGACCTTTGGAATGTATGGTGGTCCGAAGAAAAGGGTTAAGATTCAATTTGAAAATAGTATGTGCGGTGTTTTTTTAGATCGCTTTGGAAAAGATGGTATTAATTTCAAGTCAGTCAGTGATGATTGGAGTGAGT
>OHAS01000629.1_pt1 | contig 30062 bp, 36 predicted proteins | sample 1577131 | NCBI WGS metagenome assembly OHAS01 (sample SAMEA3541566, study PRJEB24748) | human gut metagenome | biome: human gut; feature: human-associated habitat; material: faeces | place: China | collected 2012 | reverse complement strand
TGATAGGAAAGGCACTTGGCCCCATATGAGGCCAAGTGCCTTTCCTATCTCTCCCGCCCTGTTTAAAATGCGTATATTGTAGGGGTCGCTTCCCTTACAGGCAATATCCCAGGCCGTGCGTTTTGTATGGCGGCTGGTTTTTGTCCATGTTACTATGGGGCCCGGCTTCGTCCTGCCCTGCTCGTACAGCCTGTTCTGCCGTTCCTGGGAACGGTATGTTTCTGTTATAAAAATATTAAGCCCCTCCTCCCTGCATCTTTTCAAAAACAGCCTGCAGGCCACTCTCGCGTAGGGTAAAAGGCCGTCTATCTTTTTTGTCTGCGAATCCAATTTATTTTCACCTCCTGCCGCTCGTTTTTATCATTAGGCGCTGGGACATGCGCCCTATACATTAAAAATATGCGTACAGCCTTCCATCGGTGACAGCCAGTCTGTCCCAATCTTTTAATAAGATTTTAATAACCTTCTAATTTAATATTTTAATGTCGTTTTTTATGTGATATTATAATAATAGGAAGGATAAGAAAATATCACCGGAGGATACCTGACGTTTACTTGACAAGATTGGCAAAAAAACGGATGACGCATTTTATCTTTGTAAAAAGGAGGAATTCTTATGGGAGATAATTTTCTTAAAAAGAAGGCCGCAGGGCTGCTTGACTGTAAGGTTGAAAAGGCCGAGGTGACGGACGGCAGGGGCTTATTTGCCGGCATAAGGGGCTTTATACACATCTCAAAGGAAAACCTGGGAAAGGTGACCAAAGAGGAATATACGGAATTTGTCACAGGCACTGTTGAAACAGGGTCATACCGATGGTTTACCATTCTTTGCGGCGACGGGACGGGAATACAGTTTGTAAGGCCCGGCAGGGCAGTATACGGCAGAGTGAACGGCGAGGGTGTTGTGACGGATATAGCCTGCTTTATAACTCTGGACGGCGAGGGCAGCATAACGCGCCTTGAAAGCGAAATATAGGAAACAAAAAGCGCCCTTCCGCTGGCAGGCGGGAGGGCGTAAAGAAAAGCTGACAGGCAAATTGCTTTCCTATAAAAACAATACCATTGTTGAAAAATATTGTCAATCAGAGGAGGAAATTTATGAAGAAATTATTGGCCGCGGTTTTAACAGTAATAATGGCGGTCTCGCTCGGTGCCTGCGGGGCTAAGGAAGGCCCGGACACCGCTGTAAGCAATTATCTTAACGCCATAAAGGCGCAGGATTTTAAGACGGCTTCCAATTATGTGGACGTTGAGTACGACGAGCTTTCAGGCGAAAACGAGGACGAGCAGTCATCAGCCATGATGAACAGCCTTATGGAAAGCCTCAGCTACACAATAGTATCCACTGAGGAAAGCGCAGACACGGCCACAGTAAAGGTGAACATTAAGGCCATTGACATGTCCCTTGTCATGTCGGATTACATAAGCCAGGCGTTTACCCTCGCTTTCTCAGGCATAGCCGAGGACGAGCTTCAGCAGAAAATGCTTGAGGTTTTCAGCACGGCCTTGGAAAACAACAAGGAAAACCTTATTGAGAGGGAAGTCGACGTCGCCTTAACAAAGGGCGAGAACGGCTGGGTAATAACAATGAGCAACGAGCTTGCCGACGCTATAACAGGCGGACTGCTTACAGTAGCCGACAGCTTCAGCGATTTAGGCGAATAAAAGCGGCGTACCGCCGTTTTTCGCCCGCAGGAAGCCATGATAGCTGTCATGGCTTTATTTTTTGAGGAGTGTGAATAATGAGAAAGAATTTAAGAAGACTGATACCATTTCTGACGACCCTGCTTTTACTTATGGGTGCATTGTCCGCTACGGCCTTTGCCGCCGGCGACCCTACCGAGGAGCCCGGAACCAAAATGATTGTGTGCACCGACTGCTCGGGCAGCGGCGCCTGTATGACCTGCTACGGGCTTGACCCGTCCTGCGGCGACTGCCAGGGTGCCAATGTCTGCTCCCTCTGTTCAGGCAGCGGCTACATAAGGTCTTCAAGCAATTATTACAATACGCTTTGGGCTCTGCTTCCGCCTTTAATAGCCATTGCGCTGGCCCTTATAACCAAGGAGGTATATTCCTCACTGTTTATCGGTATATTGGTAGGCGGACTGCTGTATTCCAATTTTTCATTTGAAGGTACTGTTCTTCATGTCTTTAACGACGGAATTGTTTCCGTGCTGTCCGACGCATATAACGTCGGCATACTGATTTTCCTTGTAATTCTTGGCACCATTGTGTGCCTGATGAACAAGGCCGGCGGCTCCGCAGCCTTTGGCCGCTGGGCTAAGACCCATATCAAGTCCAGAATAGGCGCGCAGATAACCGCCGTCGTACTTGGCTGTCTTGTTTTCATTGACGACTATTTCAACTGCCTTACGGTCGGCAGCGTTATGAGGCCAATTACGGACAAGCACAAGGTTTCCAGGGCAAAGCTTGCCTATATAATTGACGCCACGGCCGCGCCGGTGTGTATTATTGCGCCTATATCCTCATGGGCCGCCGCTGTCGCAGGCTTCGCTGAGGAGGGACAGGGCCTTAACCTGTTTATACGCGCTATCCCTTACAACTTTTACGCCCTTCTTACCATAATAATGATGGTCGGCCTTGTGCTTATGCGTGTTGATTTTGGCCCTATGGCAAAATTTGAGCATAACGCCATTGAAAAGGGCGACCTGTTCTCCGGTTCCAATCCATACGCTATGATGGATAACGACGTCGAGGACGGCAAGGGAAAGGTTATTGACCTTATAATCCCAATTGTAATACTGATTATATGCTGTATAACCGGCATGATTTATTCAGGCGGCTTTTTCTCCGGCGCGGGCTTTGTAGACGCGTTCTCAAACTCCGACGCCTCCGTCGGCCTTATGCTCGGCTCGGCCTTTGCCCTTGTATTTTCGCTTTTATACTACTCGGTACGCCGTTCCATGTCCTTCAAGGAAATGATGGGCTGTATACCCGAGGGCTTTAAGGCTATGGTTCCTGCTATATTGATACTGACCTTCGCGTGGAGTCTCAAATCCATGACAGATTCCCTCGGCGCGAAATACTTTGTGCGAGATTTTGTCCAGTCTTCCGCACAGTCAATGCAGATGTTTCTGCCTGCCATCGTATTTGTTATCGGCTGCGGCCTTGCATTTGCAACGGGTACCTCCTGGGGAACCTTCGGCATACTTATCCCGATTGTACAAAACGTATTCTCTATGGATAACCCGCTGGCAATCATCTGTATTTCCGCATGTATGGCAGGCGCGGTATGCGGCGACCACTGCTCGCCAATTTCCGACACGACCATAATGGCCTCGGCCGGGGCCCAATGCGACCATGTAAACCATGTGTCCACCCAGCTTCCCTACGCGATTACATGCGCGGTGATTTCATGCATATCCTATATTATAGCCGGACTTCTGGCAACGATGGGAGCGCCCGGAATTATCGCCCTTCCAATCGGCATAGTACTGATGCTTTTAACACTGTTTGTGCTCCGTTTAAAATACGGCAGGGAATCAGATTAATAAAACAGGCTGTTAAGCAGCATAAAAAAACGGCGCAGCAAAAGCTGCGCCGTTTCCTGTTTAACGCGAAACAGATAATTTTACGGCCGTCTCATCAGCGTCAAGCATTGGGGTACAGCCGTAATATTTAAATTCAGTTATTTTCTTTCCGGCCACAGCCTAAGGCCCGTATTTTTTGCCGCCACGGGAATTTGCCTGAACCTTTCCTCAAAATATTTTCTCTGGTCAGGAAGTATAAATGCCTTCCACTCGGCGCCCGAAGCGCACAGCCTTTTTATTTTTCTCATATACGGCATGTCTACATTATTCAGCGAATGTCCCAAAATATATATTTCGGAAACGTTCCCAAGACATTCCGAACTGAAAAGGTCCCTGTTTTCCGACATAATCCTTTTACAGTCCTTGCGGCTGTTTTTAAAATAATCAGCAACAAATTTTTCATTGACGGCGTTTATCCCGTATTCCCCCGGGTCTGAATGAATCCCGGCCGGCGCTTCCGCATGCCCCATAATAAGGCTTTCTCCCAGCTTGCCGTGTAGGTGCCGGACATTTTTAACGCCGTATACCCTTTCAAGGGTTAATGTATAGTTAAAGCTTATAAACAGCGAGTCTTCACTCCGAAACAGCTCCGCCAGGGAGGCGCTGGGCTGAATATTTTCAAGCACTATGCTTTCAATCCATTCACTTAGATAGCGGTTTATATGTATGGGCAGACGGAGCATATCCCTAATAGGCTTTGAGGCAGGCCCGCTGTAATCCCTGTCAGTATCCCACTGTCTGTGCTCCTCGGCCATTTCCATAATCTCATAGGAGCCGAAAACATTTTCCATGTCATTCCACAAAATATCCTCACTGACCTCGTCCATCCTGTCAAAATACAAAAGCGAGTATTTTCCTATCCCAAGCACAAACTGCTCCGCGGCATAGGGATGTCTTTCCTTCATAAATCTCATAAAGTCCGTATATCTTGTCGGAAGGCTGTGATGCAGGTCAAATCCGTTCCCTATTATAAACAATTTCATTTTGCTTCCCCCTGAAAAGGATTATACCACCGCCGCGGCCATGCCGTCCACAGGCCGTATCAGAAGCCAAAGATTTTTCCAGCATCTTTTATCTGTCCCTTAATTGTCCTTTGGATTACCTCTTCAGCAAGTGCGTCCCAGTCAGGCTTTCTCCTGTCTCCTGACATGAGGTCAGCCGCGTAGTTCATCGCCGCCTCAAGCTCCGAATCTGAGCTGTCCGTAACAATCTGCTTAAAAATACTCGAAAGAAGCTTTTTATCATTCAGACCCGCTATTTTTGAAAGCGTCTCACTGCCAATTTTATCGGCTATCCCATCAGTCACCACATCCACCACGCCGCTGATAACTCCCCTTCCGAACGCGTCCTGGGCGCCATTTCCTCCATGAATATCACCCCTTCCGCCGCAGGGTATTCCCTGCCGTATCATTTATGTAGACTATTCGCCAACTTAAGAGGCAAAAAAAATCCTTTCCCTCAGTCTTGGCTCCTCGATTCTCAAAAGGGACGACAGTATTATCATCTCCTCAGCCTTAAACTGGCTCATGTTCTTTATTTTAAGCGAAAACCCATAGGGAGACAGCCCAAGCTGCTTTGCAAGCCATTTCTTCTTCAGCCCTGATTTTTGTATTTCCTCGTTTAAAAGCTTCGTATCTGTCAAATCGTTTCCTCCTCTTAAAGTTGTCATTTTGTCTACAAACATAGTATAAACCCCTGCGGACAATATGTCAACATCCCCGCTGTATTTAATATTCCACCACAAGCTCAAAGCCGTAAATTCTCTGCCAGCGGTTGGATGGGAAGGTTTCAATGAATGACAGCCTTATCTCCAGCTCATCAAACTGGCTTCTTGTACACAGACCGCACTCTATATTCTCTATATTTCCGGTTGTGTCAATGAACTCGCTTTTCCATTTAAAGTCCCCGGAAATAAGGGTTATGGCCGCCGTCATCGCCTCGTCATACTGAAGCCTGTATCTTACATTTATCTTTTTTATCTCGGCGTCCTTGGGAAGAGAGGAAAAGTCGAATTTATACGTTATCCACTGCCTTTCAAGCCTTGAGGCCGGAACCTCGATTACCGCGCAAGTATCGCTTTCAGGCGGCGTAAAGCTGTATTCAATATTTTCTATATTATTTCTGTTGATTGTTCCGCTTATTGGAAGGAACCGCTTGACCGTGCCGGCGTTTATCAGGGCTATCAGCGCGGGTATACCGTCTATTTTTGTCTCCTGCGCCACCTCTACTCCCTTAAAGGCAATAACCTCAAGCATTTTATCCCTTGCCAGCCGTATTCGCTCAATCTGGTTTGCGGCGCTTACCGTATAATCCCCGGAAAAGCCTGCTTCCCCTATGCTGTCTATATATTCGGCAAGGCCGTCGGCCTTTGTTCCCTCCGGTACGGATACTCCCCTGCCTTCTATGGCCTCGATAATGCTTTCCTTGGCCGAGGAAAGTCTGTCGATTTCAGCCTGTATGCTCATAGCCTCACCCTTTCTCAATTTTTGTAGCCTCCTGCTCAATCTCTCGTTTTTCACTTTGTAGATGTTAAGGTTTATCTAAACGCCCTACGGCGTACAATGCTTACGTAAGTTAAACGTCCTACGGCATTCCTTGTTTACGCTTTGTAACACGCCTAATCCAAGCCATAGCTACACAGTCTGTGTGGAATAAGGTTTACGCCCCTAATTCCAAGCTTCGGTTACACGTCTTGTGTGTAACAAGGTTTATATCGCCGCCAACGCAGTCTCTATATCGTTTGTAAGCGTTACTGTACCCGTGCCGCTGTGGTAGCCCGCTGGTATTGTATAGCTCATAGCTGTAAGCCCGTCTATTGTTGCCGCAACTGCTCCATTGTTGACCATTGTTCCGGTTATCTCTGCCCCGGTCTTGTCTACAAATATCTTATTGGCAAGCACATCCGCTGCGGCAGCCGTTACATTGGTAACCACAGCGAAGCTTGCCGGTATAGCCCCAACGCTTACCTTGGAAAGACCGTCATAGCCCTCATCCGGCGTTACATCCTGCGCTGTCTTTGTGGGCGTTACGCTTTTTTCCTGCAAAGTGGGTGCGTTTTCCACGTTTACAGTTACCTTCGTTATAACCTTACCTGCTGTAGGTGTTATTACGCCGTTGGCCATTACTGTCTTTTCCTCTGTAACGATATTGACCGTACCGCTGCCGTTATGGTAGCCGGCCGGAACCATGTAGCTTGTCGCTGTCCCGTCGAGCGTCCTATTAACCGCCCCGTTATCCGCTATTCCCTCAACCGCCGTTACGCATGCGTCAAGGTCGGCTGTGCTTTCGGCAAGCTTAAGCGCTGCAAGCTTTGTTCTTAAATCGTCTCTTAATCCCTGAAGTCTGGTTATTTCTGTTGATATGCTCATTATATTCCTCCTCTTGTCAGCCGCCCTGCGGCATACAATGATTATGTAAGTTAAACGCCCTGCGGCACCCCAACCTTACTTTTTTTAACGCCCCTACTCGGTTTTGTAGCCACACAACTTGTAGAGGTTAAGGTTTGCTCCTAATCCGCTCCTTGGCAACACAGTCTGTGTGCAATAAGGTTTAAACTTTACTTAACAATACCTCTATGTTCCCTATTTCCATATGCACCGCTCCGCTTGTCACAGGCTTTGTGTTGTCCTGCTCCACACTTGCGGCCGTATCCACCGATAAAACACCGTCCTTTATTTTCAGGCAGTCCCCTATCTTCACCCCTCCCAGCGTATTCTCACTGGCTGGCGGTATGGCGGCCTGCGGCATTGGCCCAAGGTTAATCTCACGTCCGTCTGACATAACAAAGACGATTTCCCCATCTTCATTCACCCTCACGTCGGAAACTCCCCTGCCGACCATGCCGTACAGCTCGGCCTGCACAGACCTGCTTAATACCGATATGCCGTTGGCCTTCAATCTGCTCACCTCACTCCACTCTAATAGGATTGTCCTTAGCGATTGTAGTATTGTACGTGCCTGACAGCCTTATGTCGTAAAAATACTGTCCCGGCTTAAAAAGCGCTGTCGTTTCCGCATCGAAGCCAAGGCTTAACATATTGTCTGCCGCTCCTTTGAACGTAAATTTTTTTACAGCCTCTTTTTTATCGTTTTTTATTTCCACCTCCGCCGTATCCCCCTCAGTCAGTATAACCTCTTCTCCGTCGGCGTCAGAAAGGCAGAGCTTAAACGCCAGCTCAAACTGGTCTCCCGCGTACCACATAATTGTACCGTTTACAATTCTTGGGCTTGGCAGGGCCGATTCTATTCTTACCATTTTCCCCTCCTAACCCCTGTAATTAAACAGGTCCACAAGCACGGAATTAAAGCCTGACGAGCCGGTTTTGCTGTCCTTTGCTTTTCCGTATTTTCTGGCGTAGCTTAAAAGATCGTTTATGCCCGATGCATCGTAGCCGCTTCCGGTAAGCTTTTCAGCCAGCCGCATAAGGGAAGCCTCTCCGCCCTTGCTGTAGGCCTCCAGCGCCTCGTCATACAGTGCTGTCGTAACATTTTTGCCTTTTTTCGACACGGAAGATGAACTCGACTTCACCTTGTCCTGCTCCTTGCTGTAGTCAAACTGCTCCTGCTTGAAGCTTTGGCTCCATTCTGTATTCTTCTGCTCGGCAGCCTTCCAGTAATCACCGCTTTCAAGCTTCGCCGCGTCCTGAAGAACCGCCAGCCTGCTGTAGTAATCCTTCTGGGCCCTGTCCTTCTCGTCAATGTACTCGTTATAGGAATAGGCTCTGTCAGCCTGCCAATCCTCCACGCTGTCCCTGTATTTCTCATAGTCGCTCCTCTCAGCGCCGACATACAGAGAATACAGCCTGTAAAGCTCGTCCCCCTCGGCCTCATAATTCTGTCTGGCGTTGGAGTACAGCTCCGGAATACGGTCGTTTAACTTTTGTATGTAGCTCTCGTACGCCGCCGATGATGCCGAAGCCGCGTAGGTGTTTCCATAACCGCCGGTAAGGGAAGCCGCCTGTCCCGATACATCCTCCATAGCCCGCTTTCCTGCGTTCATATAGCTTTGCCTGTACTGCTGGTAAAGCGCATCGCTGTTCAGGTCGTAGGAAAAGGCCTCCCTGTTTTCCAGCCTGTCCAGAAGCCTGTCTATCTGTTTTTTATAGGCACTCACATACTCGGGACGTTCAGGGCTTTCCCGCTTTGTAATACCCGAGCTGTAATCTCTGTCGTACTCGTCCCTTATCGAGCTTTTTGTCTCTGCGCTTATGGACTCAGCCTTTGAATAAGGGCTGTTGTCCGCATATTTTCCGCTGTAGTTCTTTGTGGTTATTCCGCTGTCGTACAGTGCGGACTCATAGCTTCCGTCGGCTTTCACCTTAAGTATTTGATAGGTCCCCCCGTTGGTGACAACTCTGTCGCCCTCTTTAAGGCCGCTCTGCGCCTTTCCGTTTGGCTGAACCTTGTAGTACTTGCCCGTAGCGCTTGTGTTCATGAGGTCACTTGCCATCCTCGCTCACCTCCTGTTTTTCTAAATCTTTTCTGTAGCTTTCCTCCTCCGTCCTTGTCTGCCTGTCCGCCAGCTCCTTTAGCTGCAGGTAGTAGCCCCTCATAACCATTTCAAGCACTATCGGCGGAAGGCCGCTGTTATTGACGCAGCTTTCTAAATTTTCCGAAAATTCCTTAATAGCTACCGATGCCGGTTTGTTCATATCTGTTCCTCCTTATGCTGGCCGCATTCTGTTTAAACAAGCGGAAATCCTCCGGGATTTTCGCTTAATCCCTTAGGTTTATAGACCGCAGGCCGCAACTATTTCGCTCAGGTAGTATGTGCCGCTGTTTATTCTGAACCTTATATCATCATCCTGTACTCTAATTGACATAAGCTTGTCTATACCGTTCCTGTCCCTGTATTCCATCACCGCATATCCGTCCGTCAGCCTTAGCGCGGAGTAATATCCGTCGGTCTCATTCTTATAATCCTCGTCATAGATAAAGTCGGCCCCATATTGATTAAGCCTGAGTATTTTTGTGGTGCCGTTGCTGTTATCCATAAGCCATGTGTTTGACGGCGATAAAAACAAGCTCATATTTCCGTCGCCGCTTTCAAGAAGGATACCCCTCGTGGCATTCTCAAAGCTTTCGGTCTCATAGCCGAATATTCCCTTTTCCTCAAACGGGCTGCTTGCCCCATCCCTGCCCATTATTGACACAAGGCTGTCAAACACTATATTTCTTGACGATAACGTTCCTGTTGTAATCTTGCCCGCGTCTATATTTTCTATATTGGCGTTTCCTACCTTCAAAACGCCGTTTACAATGGAACAACCGCCGATGCTTCCCGATATGGCCGTTATTTTTCCGCTTATGTCAGCCTCATAGGCCTTGAGCGTTCCGGCTGGGAAGTACATCATATTTCCGTTTATGAAGGCTATCTTCTCGCCGCCGTTCCAAAAAGCTATTTCCTCCGCCGTCGTTGTTGTCAGAAGGTTCTGCTTGTCCAGCACCCTTTCGCCGTTTGCGTCAATGGTCGTTGACAAATTCCCGACGCCCACGCCGTATACCGGGGCGCCGTTTTCATCCATGTACAGCAGTCCGGTTTTTATATACTGCTCGCTTTCTGTCGAAAAATCCCCGAAGTCCGAGCGTATTCCTGACGTATATCTGTAAAGCTGCGTAATTCCTTCCGCGTTGGCCGTTATCTCATTTTCCAGCTTTTCCGCCAGCTCCCCAAAGTCCGACGCCGCCGAATACTCGCTTTTTATCAGCTTTTTAAATTCCTCGCTGTTTGATACCGCGTAATCCGCAGTCTTTATTATCAGCGAGCGTATGTTGTTGTGAACGGCCAGAAGGCCTTTGTCCTCCTCCAAGCCTCCCTCATCTGACACCGCCCTGCCTATTTCCTCAAGTATTCCCTCGGCGCCCATGTTCCTCATTCCCACATTCAGCGCCTCAACCGTCTGAAAAACATAGCTTCTAAGCTGGTTAAGCTGTTCCTTTTCATTTCCCGTAATTACGGGAGGAGTGTTTAAATATACCGGCATTTTTATCACCTTCCTTTGTTAGCCGCTGGGGTATACAATGCTTTTTTTCTAGCCGCCCTCTGTTCTCCACGCCGTGGCTGCACTGTTTGCAGAGGTCAGTGTGTACTCCCCTTTTCCAGCACTCTGGCGAAGGAGTACAGTCTGAATCTGCCCCTTCCCTTCAGCCTTATCTGCAAATGGTCGCAGCGTCTTGGTATAATCGGAATTGTGAAGGTTTTGTTTACTCCCCTTCCCTCGATTACTCCGCTCTTTTCCCAAATTCCGCAGGAGTCGTACTGGATATAAATCTCGCACCAGCCGCCTTCCTCCAGGCTCATTCTCAGCTTAAAGCGGGACAGGTACTTTTTCTCGGCGTATTCATATCCCATTACGCCCATAACCGCTTCCCAGCCGAAGTCTCCCTCGGCCTCTCCCACAGTTCCCCTTACTGTTTTAAGCTCCTTTGTATCGGCGTCTATATAATACAGGTCGTCGCCGCCGTCAGCGAAAAACAGGGCGTGCGTGCCGTCCTCACGAATCCACAGGCCCTTTTTCACGTCGTAGGCAAACATATTCCACCGGCCTTCCATATCCCTCATGGAAACGTAATACTTTCCTCCAAGCCTTCCCCCTGCGGCCTCGTAATAGGGTATATCCCCCAGAGCCTCGGAAATAAGTACAGCCTGCGTTCCGTCAAACAGGTTTATTCCCGAAACGGATTTGTAAATCAGATAATCGTTTACTATGGCGAAGGAGCTTTCCGAGCCCCTTTGAACCCCGTCGACAGCCGTGCTTACAATCTGGTGCGCCCCGCTTGAGGATACATAGACCTTATGCACATAGTTTTCCTTGAAAAACAGAGGATAGCCGAGATATGTCACAGCTCCCGTCCACACGCCGTCAGTTCCGCAGGAGGCACGAAAGGAGTCGGTTGAAATTCCCGCGTAGGCCTCCCAGTTTTTGAAGTCGCCCAGCTTGCAGCAAAAAATCTCGTTTACTGTTTTTCCGTCCTCAATACCGTAATAACAGCCCCAAAGCCTGTTCTGGCATTCTGTCACAAAGTCCATTTTGGGCACCTTACGCTTAACGCTCACGCCGCCGTTTTGCGTATACGCCTCGTCAAGTATTCCGGTGACCACTATGTAGTTGTCTCCCCTTTCCCTAACAACAGCAGTTGTGTTAAGGGCCTCCAGCTGTTTTTTAAGCTCATCGCTGCTTCCTGTGTATTTGCAGCCGCTTATGCGTACTCCGTCCCCGGCGGAAACGTTCTGCCCTATACCTGCGGCCTCGATTTTTATATATACCGACGCAATCTCCGCCCACATGGACATGGCCTTTGAGTACTGCTTAAGCACATGCGTGCTGCCGGAGGTATCTATCCATAAATCCCCGTTTTCGGGATTTGACGGTTCGTCCTTTGATACCGCAGGCTTTTCGTAGGCTGTGCCGTCGCCCTTGCAGATTGAGTAACTGATTTGTGTATCGCCCTCCCAGCTCATTTCCATTGAGCCGTATTCGGACATGTCTGCGGTGTTAAGATACAGGTTGTCGGGAAACACGCACAGGTATGCGCCCATGCTGACAAACCTTTTTGGCTGGCTTTGCGGAAGGGTTGAAAGCACAAGCCCCGGAACCCTTTCGCCGTTGTAATAGAGGTCCGCTCCGTCGGCATACACAAGTCCGTCCTTTACGGCGAGCCCCTGGGGCGAGTCAAGGACAGCAACAGTCCCCCTTTTAGCTCTGTCAGTCGCCAGAGGACAGCAGTCTGTGGTCAGGTTCTCCGTATGGTAAAACTCCCCTTCTCCCTGCTTAAGCCCCCGTCTCATTCCTGAGAATACAGTCGTCATTATATTTTTGGTCTGTATTGTGTTAAGTGTTGGATAGAGCATAATCTGCCTCCCTTAAAGCCTAAAGGCATTTACACCCTTGGCCGTGTGCTCCCTGTTGTACCAGTCATAAAAGTTTGTGTAGGCGCTGTTGAAAAGAAGGCAGTCGTTGTTATACTTGGCAAGCTCCTCGTTGTTTAAATCAATCTGGCGTTTAAGGCCGTGTATGTAAAGCTCGTCATAGGGGTTCGGCGCCAGAAGCTCAGTGCTTCCAATATCGGTGGAGCCGTCATAGCCGCTAAACTCTACCGCGCCCTCATGTGTAAGTATTATTTCCCTGTATATCTGTGCGTCAATATCCGACAGCCATTTTACCTTCTCCTCTCGCGTATAGGCGTTTGGCTTCAGCCTGTCCGCAAGCTCAATTGCCTCCGCTATAAGCATGGCCCTTCCTCCTTTCAAAAAAAGGCAGGGTTATTCCCCTGCCAGTCCGTTTTCATATTCCTCGGCCGCTTCCCTTGCCGCCTCGGAATTTGCCAGAACCTCCGCGACGGGCTTTGGAACCTTAACGCTTTTGCCCCTTGGCACCTGAAAGGTTCTGCCGTTAACTCCGACAAACTGAAAGTTCTGCTCCGTTTTTGGAGCCTTGGGAAGCCTGACCTCGGTCATTTCCTCCCAGTCCTTAGATGTACCGGCTGTAACGCCGCTGTTTGCTGTAGACATCCTTTTTCCTCCTGTCTTAATTCATCTGTTTTAGTTCTTTACGTCAATATCAGAGTAGTCCGAGCAGCTTTCAACTCTCACCATTCTATCCTCGTACAGTATCTTAAATGCCGTGGAGAATTTATATCCCAGCGTTGAGAACTGGTTCAGCGGGCCGCCGGCCTCGCTCTTATCCTTTATAATCATTTCCATTCCGCCGCCGTCGGGGTCAATCTCTCCGTAGGCGTCCTTTCCGAAGAAAAGCGACAGATAAACCGCTCCGTTATCACCCTCAACAATTTTGGCCTCGGTTGTCTCGATAAATCTCACGCCGTGGAGCTCGCCGATTTCGCCGTTGTAAATCTCATCGGGAGAGGCATACTTGTGCGCCTCCTTCCATTCTTCGCTCTGGCGCAGGTCATAGCCCACCGACGGATGGATAACAGCCACGTATTTTCCGTCGATTTTTGGCGTTTTCATCTTTTTAAGGTATGTGGCCGCCCTGTTTACCATTGCCGGCGTAAGCTTTGCCGTTTTGTCAAGTCCTGCCCTTGAGGTTACCTCCACGGCCTTTCCGCTGGAATCGACCTTATCCGCGTATATAACGTTTGTGCCCTGGCAGAGCACGTTTCTTGCAATCCTGTCCATTGTGGAGCCGGCCGACGCGCCAAGCTCCTCGGCAGCTCCTAAAATCACGTCGTCCACCGCGTGCAGCTCAAGCTGGTCGGAAACCGTAACGTATGTGCCGTACTGGGTCACAGGCACGTTTATACTGGACTGTCCAAGCTTCTGCCCCGTGGGTATTACGCCCTCGGTAAGCTGTGCGGCGTCGGCCAATGTATTCCATTTTCTCCACTCCACTGTTTTTCCTCTGTGGGCGGGAAGCGGCTGCTTTTTGCCAAATTGGGTATGCACAAGCTCCGCCCTGGCGTTTTCAAGCAGCTCGGTGTCATAATAGGTTTTCATTGTGCTCGAAAGCGTGTCGGCTCCCGAAAAGTCCGATGACGTGCCGTCATAGGCGTTTACATATCCCCCTGTTGCGTTGACCAGCGTTCCGGCCTCCGCGAAGTGCTGCAAATTAAGTTTTAACATCCAATCATTCCTTTCTGATTAAAGGTATACCCTTTCCCCTCTTGTGACTCTGTCCTTAATGTCTTTTCTGTCGGCCTTTGAAAGCCTTCTCGGGTCCGTTTCTGTCTGAAGTGCCGATGAAGCCCCGTTTTCATTCGGTCTTGCCGCTCCCGACTGTATTGCCGCCGAAATCCTCTTTTCAGCCTGCTTAACGGCCCTTTCCACAAGCATGAGGTTTACCTCATCTCTGTGTATAAGCTCGTATGCGGAAACCACCGGCACTCCCGAAACCATCAGCCTTCTGAATACAGGGTTTTCAAATTCCCTGTCCAGGTTCAGCGACGGATAAAGCTTTTTCGCCTCCTCGGCCTCGTCCATAATTTCCATCAGCCTTTTTCTCGCCGTCTCGTTTTGGCTGTCCCTGCTTAAATCCTCCATTGCTTTTCCTCCTTTATCTTGGCATTGTTGTCTGCGCCGTCCTTTTTCTTGCCTTAAGCGTAACCGCGGATTCACCGCCGGCTCGTCTTTTTACGCCTTTTTTCGGCTGTGCTCCCGTGGGTTCATCCTCCGAGGCAAGCCTGCTGTAAACCTCGGCGTCATACTGTGCCGCCAGCGCAAGCGCAAGCTGCCTGTACGTGTCCAGCCTTTGTGTAAGACCGCTGTTCTCCCGGATTTTTCTTATGAGCCGTTCCCTTCCGTCAAAGTCCATTGTGTCCAAAAGAAGAAGGGCCTGGTCCGCAAGGCTGGGATTAAAGCAGCCGCTCTGGTACAGCTCCAGCGCAAGCTCGTTCTGCTGAACCTTAGAGTATACGTTTTTCCTCTGCGCGGATACCTTTATATCGAATACAGGAGGGGCGGGATAGCTTCCTCCTTCTGCCCTTATGCCGCTGTTGTCGTAGGAAACGTACATATCCTCGCCCACCGGCCCTGTAATTCTAAACTGTCTTGGAAGGTCGTAAAACTGCCTTATAAGCTCTATCACCTGAGAAATAACACGGCTGTATGCTCTGTAGGCCGACAGCGTGCTTGCCCTTGAGGTTTTTCCCGCAGCCTCCTGAAGCGCCGCAATGGCCGAGGCCGCCGTTACTCCTGATGGCGTGTTTCCCGTGGACGCCTCGTTATTTCCTGCGGTCTGCCTCAGCTCCTCCACCTTGGAGTTGAGCACCGCCATGTATATTTCGCCCAAATTCGGCACGTCTATTGGTCTTATGCTGTCGGCGCCCAGATTGCCGTTAACATGCACAATTGGCTTTGTCCAGTCGGCAAATTCCTTTTCGTTAACGCTTCCGTCTCCCCTTATAAAAAACCTTGGAGCAGCCGCCATGACGGCGTTTTTGACTATCGCCTGATTTAGCCTGTCAATCTGCTCCTGGGCGTTTTTGCACACGTCTATGTAGCCGAAGCCGCAGGGCGTGCCCTCGGAGGGAAACAGCCTGTCAAACACAAAGGGATATTTTCCGTGGTCGTACCAGCCCCTTTGGGCCCTGCTTGGCCCGTAAAGCACAGCGCCGTTCTCGTCCTCCCCGACAATCGGCCTTTCGATGTCGTTTTCGGTCGCATATATTACCGTTGTATTCACATATTTGCAGTAGTGCAGAACACATTTTCCGCCGCTGTATTTTCTGTAGTACCAGTCCACCACAAGGCTTTTGCCGCTGGTGTCCACCGCGTCATCGTAAATGTATTTTGCCGTTGTCACGCCGTTTCCGCCCAGCTTTCCCTTTAGCTTTGGATACAGCGCCTCCAGCACGTCGTTGTCGGCCAGCTCTGTTGTGAAAACGTTTCTGCTCTTCTGCAAATCCATAATGCCCGGCTCCCAGAAAAGATTCAGTATATCCACCTTTTTTATTGCGATGTCTCCAAGTCCGTTAAGCTTGGACGGGTCCCAGAAAACGCCGTATATTCCTGTACCCGTTTTCAGCTTCTGCCACAGCACGTCGGAATAGGTTTCCTCAAAGTCGTTCTGCTCCAGCACTGCCGGGATAATTGAGGACAGCCTGGACGCCTCCTCCCTGTCGCTTTCCTCCCTGGGAAGCACGTTAGGCTCCGGAAAGGCCTCAATGCCGTCGGCATGCTTATTTATAATTACGTTGAACAGCCATGCCGAAGCCGGCTTAAGCTCGTCCCCGCCGCCCTTCATGTAGCGCCAGTGCCTCAGCTTCCACCACTGCTCGTTCTCAATTGTTTTGTTTTCAAGGGCTGTTTTTCCGCTTTTATATTTCCTTAAAATTGTGTTGGCCTCACGAAGCTCCTGCTCCCCAATTGCCTCTCTTACAGCGTTCATGCTATTACCCTCCTGATTTTAATAATTCCCTGTCACACCAGCATATTAAGGGGGTCGGAAATAATCCTTTTTTCCTCCCTTACAATTGGCCTTATGGGTCTGTCCATGCAGAAATACCTCCATTCGTCGGCGGCGTGATCCTCTCCCGATGTATCCAAATCCTCCGGGTTTGACGCGCTGAAGGTAAGCAGTGGCACCGTTCTTATGAACGCCCTGCAGTTTTCAAACACATACATTCTCGGATAGCCCTCGCTGTCAAACTGCAAACGGTAATGGCACTGCATCCAGCCCGCTATGCGCTTGTTGTCCCCGGGAGTAAAATACACTCCGTACCTTGCCGCCGTGTCCGCCACGGACTCGCCTCTGCTGGCGTCCCAAATCGACGGGTCGGCCACGCCCTGGATGTCCCTGCCCTTAAGCCACGGGTGCTCTCTCTCCATTCGGCTGATTTCCTCAAACTGCTTTTCCGGCGTCCATCTTACTCCCTCGTTGGGAGTGCTTGTACAGCCGTAAAGCTCAAGTATGCGGTATATTACCCCGTCGTAGTCCACAGCCCACCACGCGCAGGAAAACGGCCTGTTGTAGCCGAAATCATAGCTGCGGTACAGCTTCCAGCCCCTTGCCTCGCCCCTGCTGATGTCAAAGGGCTTTATTACATGTGTGAAGCGCAGTTCACTTTTTTCTATTTCATTGCCAATTACAAAATCCTCAAAAAACTGCCCGTCGAATATATCCCATTTGCCGTAAAGCCACGCCTCCCTAAGCTTAGGCGGAAGCGCCTCAAGCTGCTTAACGTAGTCTGGCTGGGCCTTCATAAGGGCAGTATTGTCGCTTACAAGCGATTGGATAAAGCTGTAGTCCTCCGGGTTTTCCCCGTCCTTAAAGCGCCTGTCCACAAAAAGCCTTTTTATGTAGCCGTGTCCCCTTCCTCCCGGATTGCAGGTGTAGTAAACACGCTTTGGAAATGGGTTTACTCCCCTTACGCAGGCAGCTATGCTTTTCATCTGGTACTCCGACAGCTGCGTGGCCTCGTCAATGAATATCACGTCGTACTCAACGCCCTGAATTCTGTCAAGGTCGCCGTCCCTGTCGCAGTACATGAAGTTGACGGTGCTGCCGTTCATAAACCTTAATATTTTGTCCCTGTCGTTATATACGGCGGCCCCGGCAAGCTCATTTCTAAGAATATTGATGTGGTTGTTCATAAGCTCCGGATAGCTTCTTCTGACTATCAGCAGTCTTATTCCCGCGTATCGGAAGGCCAAAAGCTTGGCCTTTGTCCTTACGGCCCAGCTTTTGCCGCCTCCGCGCGCTCCCCCGAAGGCTATATGCTTATGCCTGTCAAGGAGAAACAGCCTTTGCTTCTCATTTGGCTGTTCTATGAAAATATCCAGACAATCACCGCCTTCCATACCGCAAGCCGTCCCCTTCACCCGTTATATGCTGAGGTCCTCCCCGCACTCGACAACCAGTCGTATCTGGCCGTCCTTTTCCTCCCCCTCGCTTCGCCTCTTATCCAGCTCGAATTTCTCCTTTGCCATTTTTGAGGCCTCGCGCTCCGCCTTGGAAGGAAGTTCGTTCAGGTTTCTGATTACGGAAATCAGCTCCTTCATAGCCGCTGTCATAGTTTTTACGGCAGTGACATTGGTCCGCCCCTCGGAGGTGAACTGCGCTTCATCAGCCGATATATTTTCCAAAATTACGGCCATGTTGTCGGCAGCCCTAATAAGCGGGTCAAGCTTCTCCCTCTCCCTCTGGGTCATGGGCCTCCCTCCCTTCTGAAACGATTATATAAAAATAAAAGGCGGGATTTCTATCCCACCTTTTGCTAAATTTCCCTGTATCCGTATTTTCTCCAAAACCGTTTGGTTTTTGTTCTTACCTGTTTTCTCTCATTCTCCCTGCACTCTACAACAAAGTCCTTAATCCACGCCTTATAGGGGGATTTTTCATAAATCAGGATAAAGCAGTCTATAACCTTTTCCTTAGCCACGTTTACGCACTCTCTCGAATATTCTCCCTTATGCAGAAATTTCCTGCTGTCCACGTTCAGAAGAAGAGGCATAATATTTTTTTCCTCGGCCGGATATGCCTTTAAAATTTTAGGCAGGCTTTCCACCGCGTTTGAAAACTCCACAATGTCGCAGGAGCGGTAGCACTCAATATACCTTTTGCTTACGCCCTCCCATTTACCCAGCGTATCGACTGCCAGCAGGTTCGCAAGCGTTATTACAGCGCCCCATTTTATAAACTTGTTCCCGCTGTCCAAAAGCTCCGCGATTCTGTCAAAATACGGGTAAATCAGCTCCGGGCTTTTTTCGCTGAGATACCTGATCGTCTTTTCAGCCGTATATTTTACGGCCGAGCCGTCCTCCTTTACAATCTCTATCAAATCAGCGGCCAGGCTGCTGTCCTCGTAAACCATGTCCGCATAATACCCTGTTTCCTCTTTTCGTCTCAGTTCCTCAAACAATCCGCTGTTCATTGCCGTCCTCCTTAAAGCTCGCTTAGGTAAGCGTTTTTCCCATGCCCACGTCTGTCCGGCTCAATCCGGACACGGCGTCCTTCATCGGGACCAGCTCCGCAATGAACCAGATGCTTTTGTTATTAAGCCCCGATATATATATCCTGCCGTCGTCCTCAAGCAGCATGTAATTTCCAGCCAAATATTTGTCAGCCTCCTCAAGTATGCCGGCGGCTCTTCCGTCGTCAAGCACCAGCGAGGCAATATACCCGTCCATATTTTCAGTATATTCTGACAGCGTCCCTATTTCCTCCCATTGGCTTTCTCCCCTGTCCTGCTGATACAGTATTCTGTCGCCGCTCACGTAGTAATAGGGTATCGTATCCAGCATATACGCCTGGGAGGACAGTGGATTTACAAAGATAATTTCACTGGCCTCATATGCCTGGGCGTCAGGCTTTTTTCCGGGATTTGTCATAAACAGCGTTGCCGCCGCAAGGCAGAGAAGCGCGGCCGAAGCCAGCGCCAAAAGCCTCGGCTTTTTGTAGCCAAGTATGCTTTTAATCCTTCCCTTCACACCGACCTCTCCGAAGGCCAGCGGGCAGTGCGCCGTCGGTTTTGACGAAAACTCCAGCAAAGCCAGCGAATATTCCCTTCTGCCCTGACTATCCAGGCCCTTTATTACCCTCTCGTCGCAGGCCATTTCAATATCCCTGCTCATAAGAAAATAGGCCGCCCACACAAACGGATTAAACCAGTGCAGACATAAAACGGCGAACGCAGCGGCCTTCAGCACATGGTCTCCGCGCTCTATATGCGCCCTCTCATGTGCTGCCGCATACCCGCTTTTAACACCGAAGGGAATATATATCCTCGGCCTAAGCAGTCCCATTACAAACGGCGTTTGTACTGCGCACCTGTAAACGCCGCCCTCCGGCACAGCCTCCGCCGTTTCCCTTTTAAGCCTGAAATAGCCTGCCGCCGCCATGCCCGCCATCACCGCTGTGCCTGTCAGCCAGACCGCCGTAAGCACAGCACCTGTATCCAAGCCCGAAGCAGCCTCGGCCTCAGCGTTTAACGGCTTAATCCCTTTGTCAGACGGATAAGCGTAGCCCTCCTCCGCAATTACAGCCCCTCCCTGGGGTATGAGGGATACCGGGCTTGTAAAGCTCACCGGGCACACAAGCCTTATAAGCACAAGCAGCCACATTAGGCATCTTATGCTTTTGGGGGATTTTATCACAGGTCTCAGGACTATTACCGCGGCAATCATATAGGACGCAGCGGCGCTCAGGTTTATTATATCCAAAAACAGTCCCCGCATGCTATCCCTCCTCACTCTCGTCTATCAGTCTGCGTATTTGCTCCGCCTCCTCGCTTGTAAGCCTGCCGCCGCTTGTAAAGGCCGCTATAAAGCCCGGAAGCGAGCCGCCGAAGTTTTTTTCCACAAACTGCCTGCTCTCGGCCATCTGCACCTCGTCCTTTGATACCAGCGAGGTAACTATGCCGTTCTCGTTTTTAAGCACTCCCCTTTGGGAAAGGCGTTTTATAACCGTGTATGTTGTGGATTTTTTCCACTCCAGCCTCTTGGCGCACAGCTTCACAAGCTCTCCGCTTGATACCGGCTCGTTCTCCCACAGGATGAGGCAGAAGCGGTACTCGCTTTCGTAAATATCAGGTATTTTCATCGTATCCCTCCGGTCTAACGTATTAGTCTTATTTTTAGTCTACACCATTAGACTAGGCTTGTCAACTGTAACATGGAAAAGCAGGCCGGCATAAATTATCAGCAAGAAGGCTTGAAGGGACGAAAAAAATGAGAAACTGCTCAACAGAGAGATTAAAATTTTTCAAGGACATAATGGGCTTTAAGCCGGACGCCGTGTCGCATTTAAAGGGCGACCCCCTTAATCCGCAGCTAAAGGGCATGGTATTTTTTTTTAATACAGGCACCGGCACACTTGTGGTTGCCGACATACTCGGCCTGCCTGAGGTAAGGCCCTGCGGAGTATTCGGTTTTCATATCCACGAGGGAGACCGCTGCGCCGGAAACACCAAGGACGCCTTTTTGTCAGCCGGCGGCCATTATAATCCCACAAACCAGCCGCACCCCTGCCATGCCGGCGATTTACCCCCGCTGTTTTCCAACAGCGGCTACGCCTTTATGTCGTTTTTAAGCGAAAGATTTACAGCGGAGGAGGTTATCGGCCGAACGGTAATAATCCATTCCAAGCCCGATAACTTCACAACACAGCCCTCCGGCGACTCAGGCGATAAAATAGCCTGCGGCATAATTGAAAAATACCAAAGATAGCAAAACGGGAGGCAGAAATTCTCCTGTCTCCCATTTTTCCTCGCGCGTATTACTTTTCTTAATATTCTTTAAATTCTTTAAATTCTTTATTTGTTGCCGCCTGACTGTCCTCTGTTTGTCTCCTGCCTGTCCTCCGACTGCTTGCGCCAAAGCCGAGGCCGCGCTCCTTGCCTTGAAAATACGGCGTTTTTTTGCTTCCGACCCTCTGCTCGTTTTCAACGGGCTTTAGTCTTTAAAATTCATCCTGGTCACATCCAGCGTGTCAGGCTCAATTATTACAACGGGTCTGTCCAGCTTCAGCGCGTATCTGACTGTATAGCCGGTGCCGCTGCCGCTTCTGCTTCGGTCGTACACTGCTATCAGCATATCCGCCCTTTCGGCCATATAGCGGTCCCTGGCAAGATAGGCCGACCTGCTGAAATTTCCGCAGACCGTTATAACCTCGTCCGCGTTTTCAAGCAGAGCGTTATATCTTTCCCTCTGCTGAGGTCCCCAGCGCTTCTCCTGCCCCTTAAAGGGCACAACTCCCACAAGCCTTATATCCGTCCTTTTTCGTCTCATGTTAAGCACTGACTCTCCCGCCCACATGTCTACCCCAAGGGCACAGCCGGTGAGAAACTCCCTCACGCCCATTTCGTAAGCGTTTTCAATCTCCCTTTGCAGAGCGAATTTGAGGGCGGCGCACAGCGGGCTGTCCTCGTCATATCCAAATTTAAATCCCTCCGGCCTATGGCCTGTAAAAGCGCAGGTATGCATACGTAATCACCTCATAAACCAAGTATAGCATAAATGCATGCAGTACAGCCATTATTTATTATCCCCTTGACAGGCTAGTAAATGCTAGCTATAATAAGGCTAGTAATCGCTAGCCAACTGAAAGGACTGATAATATGAACCAGCTGGAAAACTATCTTGTTAACGGCGTTGAAAATATAGTTAGGGACGCCGTCAGGGCTTCCCTCTCAAATCCCAGGGAAAGCGCCTTTATGGCCTCCTTTGCCGTGTCCGCCAAAAAGTCGGCCTCACTTCGCTTAAAAAGTGAAAAAAACGGCGTACATATTCCTCCGTTTCTTATTGCAAGCATTGCCTCAGCCTGCAATCTGCATTGTGCGGGCTGCTATGCCCGCGGCAGCGGCTCCTGCGGTGACACAGAAAGCCAGAGCAGTCTCTCCGACAGTCAATGGAGCCGTATTTTCAGGGAGGCTCAGGACATAGGCGTCAGCTTTATACTGCTGGCAGGGGGAGAGCCCCTTATGCGCCGGGATGTTCTTGAAAGGGCAGCGGAGTTTAAAAAAATACTCTTTCCTGTTTTCACAAACGGAACAATGCTTGAGGGCAAATATATAGAGCTTTTTGACAAAAACAGAAATCTTCTGCCTGTTTTAAGCATAGAGGGCGGAGAGGAAAGGACAGATCACCGCAGGGGAAAGGGCATTTACGCCTCCCTCCGCTCAGTTATGGACAGCCTTCGCAATCACGGAATATTTTACGGAGCGTCAATAACCGTTACGACCGAAAACATCGGTGAGATAATGTCAGATCAGTTTATCGGCGGTCTTTATGAAAAGGGCTGCCAGGTCGTAATATTTGTGGAATACGTTCCCATCGCACCGGGCAGCGCCGGCCTTGCTCCAGCAGAATATGAACGCCTGTTCATGTCAAAAAGGCTTGAGGAGCTGAGGGCAGACTTTTCCCGGATTCTGTTTATTTCATTTCCGGGTGACGAGCTGGCCTCCGGCGGCTGTCTGGCCTCGGGACGAGGCTTTTTCCACATCAGCCCCAGCGGGCAGGCGGAGCCATGCCCCTTCTCTCCCTACTCGGACACGGACGTAAGGGATAAAACGCTTATTCAGGCGCTTTCCTCCCCGCTGTTTAAAAGTCTGCGTGAGGGTGCCTGTCTCGAGGGAAGCCACAGTGGAGGCTGCGTGCTGTTTGAAAAAGAGGATGAGGTAAAGAGAATTGTCGGAGGTATGGCATGAATACAAAGGAAAAAATAATAGACGAGGCGCTTACCCTGTTTTCCCAAAGGGGCTACAGCGGCGTAAGCGTAAAGGAAATAGCCGGGGCCGTCGGTATAAAGGACAGCTCTCTTTACAAGCATTTTTCCAGTAAAAAGGATATATTCGACACAATTCTCACAAAAATGACAGGCCTTATGGATAATCTGGCCGACAGCCTGCATATTGCGGACGCCTATAAGGGGGACGCCTCCTCCTACTTCTCGTCCCTAACCGTGGACGAGCTTGTGGAGCTGTCAAAAAAGATTTTTCTATTTTACCTGAAGGACAGGTTCGCCGCAAGATTCAGGCGAATGCTTACGATAGAGCAGTATAGCAATTCCGAAATTTCCTCCCTATACAAAAAAATATTCACCAGCGACAGTATAGACTATCAAAGCGTTGTATTCAGACAGCTTATAGACTGCGGCGCTTTCAATGAGGCTGACCCGGAAATACTGGCTATGAGCTTCTATTCCCCCATATTTCTGCTTATATGCCGCTGCGACGGCGACTCAGACAGGGAGGAGGAGGCTCTGGCGCTTATTGAAAGGCATGTAAGGGAATTTGCGAAAACCTACTCAAAACAAAACGGCGGAGTTTAATCCGCCGTTAATTTATTTTGTTGCTATGTACGGAGCAATGCTGTTTGCCGTAGAGCAGATTGGCATTGTCTGAAGCATTATTTTTCCCGGGCCCTTTATTACCGTGTTGAACAGGCCCTCGCCGCCCAAGAATACGTTTTTGGCGCCCTTAACCGATACGATTTCCATTGTACAGGTGCTGTCCATAGCCGCGAGATAGCCGGTATCCACAATCATTGACTCCCCAACGCCGAGCGTGTACTCAACGGCAAAGCCGTCAATCTCGATAAAAGCTGTGCCGCTGCCTGAAAGCCTCTGCATTATGAAGCCCTCGCCGCCGAAAAATCCCGCTCCCAGCTTCTTCTGGAAAGCGACTGAAAGCTCCACGCCCTCCTCCGCCGCCAAAAAGGCCGACTTCTGCACAATGACCGGGTTGGAGGGCGTAATCTCAAACGCCTTTATTGCTCCCGGAAAGCTGGATGCAAAGGCGATAAGCCCCTCCTGTCCCACTGCGGTATACCTGTTTTGAAACAGCGCCTCTCCGGCAAACATCCTGCCCAGCGCCTTTCCCACTCCGCCGTTTGAGGTCGTCTCCATTTTCATGTTGGGAGACATCCAGCTCATGCTTCCTCTTTCGGTAATCATGCTCTCGCCGGGTGAAAGCCTGCACACAACTGCAGGAAGGTTTTCGCCGATAATTTCGTATCTCATATGCCCGTCCTCCAAATTCTAATCGTTTTTTAATTTCAGTCTAATGATTTTGTATTTATCTGTCAATTAATTATTTCTTAAGACATATGAAATTCTCTGTGGCATAGGCTTCGCCGTTTTTCATGTACAGCCTTCCGTCCTTTAGCTGATAGCCGTCGTAATGCAGGTCCCTTTTAATATTGAAGCCGTCAAAGGAAAGCCTGTAGTCCCCAAAGGGGTATTTTGTCCCGTTATCAATAAATTTAATGTATTCCCCATACTCAAAGCAGTTTACCTCCGCCCCGAGCATTGAGTGTATAACAAGGTAATCGTACCTTGCCGGCTCTATCACGTCCTCCTTTGCCGTCCATGTAAAGCTTACGGAGGTCAGCGTTCCGTCCTGCGCGGTCTCAAACTCGAATACAGGCGGATTTTTGCCGCCCCGGGACGTACCGTCCTCATAGAGCACAGTGTCCTCGCCCATATAAACTGCGGCCTTGTTGTAATTTTCGACAAATTCCAAAACAGTAAGGTCTCCCCTGTTTTTTGGCAGCTCCCCCTGATAGTACAGCAGTATGTTCGCCGCCGCGAGACAGGCTGTTATTGCTATATATTTAAAGTAATGCACTCTTTCGGGCATTACAAAGCGCACATTCTCATCCCAGGGAAGCGTTTTCCCTTCCCTGCATGTCCTGTAGGATACATAAAGCCTGTAAAGGCTGTAGACCGGTATCAAAAAGCCCAGCCCGTAACGCAGACGCAGAAGCGTCCTTCTAAGACCCTCCCTGTAGGTAAGCTTTCTGCCGCTTTTGTGAAACAGCCTTACGCCGAACAGCGCCTTGCCCGGGGTTGATACCCATGACATCAGAAAAAGAGGCTCAATAAAAATTATCATAATCTCCACAACAATTATTTCAGCCCCCATACTGACAATTTCCCTGAGCGGATACTGCTTAAGCAGGAAATACCATATAAGACAGAAAACTATATAATAATAAAGCCTGTCCAGGCAGCGAGCGAAATATCTTCTCCACGGATGGGGCCTGCGCTCTTCTCTTACCGGTATATTTTCTTCCAAAGTACCCCCTCCTTTTTAGTACCATGATATACAAAAAACCACAAAATAGCAACAGGAATTAGGCTAATCTTAAACTCCGCCAAAGAATTGTATCCCGTTCCTCCTTAAATAAAAAACCGCGGCTGGCAGCAGCCGCGGTATATCAGTCCAAAATATCGGAGCGTTCGGTTCCTTTTATCCCACCGCCGGGATAATGTAATCCCTCACAAGCTCCCAGCCGTCCCCAGCACCGGGCGTGAAACGCGACAGCACCGCCGCCGTAATACCCATGTCAGGTATACAGCAAATCATGTTTCCGCCGTCTCCCATAGCCGCAAACACTCCGTCGTCAATCTGCCACCATAAATATCCGTAGCGTGCGGCGTTTTGGGTAAAGGTCTTTTGTATCCAGCCCTCTGAAATAATCCTTTTTCCGTTTACAGCTCCGCCGTTTAAATAGACCTGTCCAAACGCCGCCATGTCTCTTGCTGTCATGCAAAGGCCCCAGCCTCCCGCTGATATGCCCTGCGGGTCATGTGCCCAGCCCTTAAGCTTACTGCCGAACAGACCGTCAAAGCTGAATTCCTGACCGGCATTTTCCTCAACCAGCGTCATTCCGGCAGGTCTAAACAGCGTATCGTTTGCGAACTCCCTGGCGCTTTTCCCCGTTGCCACGCTTATTGCCGCGGACAAAAGGTGCGCTCCTGCCGTAGAGTATTTAAAGGGCACACGTCCCCCGTCGTCAATCATATCAAGGGCGAACCTTACCCAGTCTGGTGACATTGACAGCCTGTCAAGCGGCTCCCTCCAGTCCTCAAACCGGTATGGAACCCTCATGTTAAGCAGGTCCCCGATTGTTATCCATTCAGGCGCGCCGGAAAAATAGTCAGCCAGCCGCTGTTGCTCGGATTTTATACAGCCCATGTCTATCGCAATACCAACAAGGGCTGAAACAACGCTTTTCGTCGCTGAGGCCACATGCAGGGCTGAACTTTTATCAGCCCCGTTAAAGTAATCCTCATATGCCGTTTGGCCGTCTTTAATAACAACAATGCCCGCTGTATTGGGATATTTCTCTGATATTATACTATGAAGGCCGTCAGGCCCCTGTCCTTTATTGTTCATTATTATGTGCTCCCTTTATCAAAGTACACCGGTGTCTAAAAGGAGCATATAACGATTAAAAATTTTTTGCAATACCTATTTATTCTATTTCTACCTTCCATTTGATGCTCAGGCTGCCCTCGGCGCCCTCGTCTTTTATGAAATAGCTTTCTGTCATGTCGTATCCGCTCTGCTCAACGGTTCTTTCAACGGTAATATCCTCAAAGGCATAGGAGGCGCTTTCCGTTGTATCAGCCGTTGCCTCCGCTATAAATACCGCCGTGCTGTTAAATGTGAATATGCTTTCCCTTGCCTCCAGCAGCGACCAAAGTATTATGTATTCGTAGGAATATTTGCTTCTTTCAAAGCTGTCCTCCGACGTAAATTCATAGCTTATTGACTTTATTATGCCGTCCTGCGTCACAAAGCTGATTTCAGGCTGGCGCTGCTCAAATATAATAACATTGTCGCCGTTATTCCCATAGTCAAAGAAAAGCCGTCCGTCGCTGTTCATCCTTGTATGAAAGTCGTTCTGTCTGCTTGTCTGGTTGAAGTTTTCAGCGAACTGTGCCACCGTCAGCTCTCCCTTATTCCTTGGCAGTGACCCGGCCAGTACTGTGGCTATGGACAGCGTAAATACCAGTATTGGGGTTATTATTCCGGCAATGACATTTTTCCATGATGTTTTTCTTACAATATATTTTACGTCCTCGTCCCAGCTCAAAATCTGCTCATAGGAGCAGTCCCTGTAGCTCACATACGCCCTGTAAAGCGAATATATAGGAATAAAAAATCCAAGGCCGTCCTTCATCCTGTAGAAGCACCTTTCAAAGCCCTCCCTGTAGGTCAGCTTCCGTCCCGACTCATGGTATACGGCAAGCCCAAATATTTTCTTTCCAATTGTTGTGCCAAACTTGGAAAGCAGTAACGGCTCTATAAGCATAAAAACCATAATGGTCACAATTATATCAATCAGTCTGTATCCTAGGGTAAAGCTTATATTTATACTTCCCAAAACAAAAAACGAGGCTGTCCATATAATCAGGCCGTAAATGTAGTTGTCAGTCTGAAACGCCAAAAACCTTCGCCAGGGGTGTCCGCTGCCCTTCACCACGTCGCTGTCAGTAACGCTCTGGCGGCTATACATGTGTCCCAGATATTTTTTGGCGTCCATCTGGCTAAAGGATACCCTGTCGGCCAGCATTTCGGAGCAAACCGCCTTTGCCGTCTCCAGCTCCTCAATCTGGCCTCCTATGCTATCAATCTTGGCTTTCAGCGCGTCGCCAAGCTCGCTTTCTCCGCTTTTCAGCCGCCTTATTTCATCTATGGTAAACTGTAGCCTTCTCAGCAGAACAATCCGTCTCAGCTCGTCTACATTTTCAAGACTGTAATCCCTGTATCCGTTTTCCAGGCGCTCAACCTCAATCAGGCCCTCTTTTTCATAGTAACGTATGTTGGCCCTTGTCAGCCCTGTCATTATTTCAATCTCGGTTATATTCATTTTTCCGCCCCCTTTTATTTAAAAGTACACTATAAAGTCGCTTTACAGTCAAGATAAATCCCATAATTTAAGAATTTTGCAATAAAAAGGCCCGGCGAAATTGTTTCGCCGAGCCTTTTTTGTACTAAAGACAGCTAGCCTAAAGAAGCCCCACGGAATGGCCGTTCCGTAAGGTTTCGCATTGTGACACTTTTTTAATACATATTGAACTTTCGATTATGATAAACCATTCAATCCCCATTGTCAAGGCCGTTAATATATTTTTCTTTTTCCTTTTCCTGAAGCTCAAAAAGCTTATCTATCTGCTCTCTGACAAATAATTTATAATTATCGTCCAGTTTTTCATAACCGGTCTTAATAATTGACCCCATATTGTTGGACCCGTTAAGAGGACTAATGTCGTCATCATTGTCGTCCGTCAGCCAAGTTTTACTCACATTATATGTTAATGAAATACAATTTATCAAAAGTTTAGTCGGTTTGATTTTGTCAAGCTCCAGCCCAGACAAATTCGCCCTTGAAATTCCAATGGTGTCCGCAAATTTTTGCTGAGACTGATTATTAGACAGTCTAATCATTCTTAGCTTTTTATTAAATTTCATTATTACATATCACCTCTGTATCTCAAACTGCATTTATACAAACATTATAGCTTTTATTTTGCTTATGTCAATACACAGTGTATAATTACAGTCAAAATGCACAAAAATACTGCATTGACACTGTCTATTCCTAATGATATATTGTAAATATACAATCAATAATTACTAATTTTTTGATATTATACAGTCAAATTGGAGATTAAGTCAATGGACGATAAAGATGAAATATTTAAAAAAATAGACCAATTAAGTCCAAACAACCAGACCTACATACTTAATACTATAAATGCCCTATTGTTTAGTCAGGAAGTAGAAAAAAGCAAGAATGATGGTAAAGGTGCATGATTGTCGATAAGTCAAATAAAAAAATACCCCTCCTTATCATCCTGCGCCGCTTTCTGCTTCCTTTCTTTTTTGGAATTGCGGTATGTCTTTCACTACAGCTTCTAAAGGCCAAAAGGCCCCTTATAGCCGAGCCGGAAAGATGCCCTCTATGCGGCTTCGGCTATAAGGGGCTTTGTCTTGTGAATACCTCGGAAGGCACCCTTATCCCAATCGACTTTCGCAAGCCAGAAAACGAGACAGCCTCAGGCTACATAGACATTCAGTCAGGCAATGGCTACAGTATAACCTCCGAGCCGGATAAAAACCGGGCTGAGTTATCCGTTGAATATAACCGTGATTTTAATCCCGACAGCGGATATTTCTGCGCCTCCTGCCGATGTAAGCTTGCACAGGCCAATACAGCCAACTCCTTTGTTATTGCAGATACTGCCAAGGTACAGGTATACAGCATTTGTCCCGGGGCTGAATATGTTTTGGACGGCTGCGCTGTAAAAATAATGGACAGTCTTGCCGACGGGGAATATGCCGTAAAAATCACTGATAGACCGATTGCCTCAACTTAAAAAGCCACGGAGAATATCCGTGGCTTTCTTATAGCGCTTTAAGCTTACTGGAATGCGTTGTAACAACAGCCTTTACAACGTCCATATCAAATTTTAATACCTCTATATCCTCAGCCATAGTATCTATTTTTTCAACCTTTTCAGATAACGACTGATATCCTTCAAACAGCATATCTATTTTAGGCTCTATAACATTTTCTAATTTGCTGTCAATACGCTTTACATCTGACTTAAGCTCTGCTACGTCCGATTTAAGCTCCGCTACATCCGATTTAAGTCCCGATACGTCTGTTGCTATAACTTCAAGCAATCCTAATATTTTTTCCTCATTATTCATACAGCCGCCCCCTTTATATAAGACAATTATATCCTTTTCACATCCAACAGTCAAACACTTTATAGCTGTCAAATAAAACTCACGTGCGGCACAGGCCAGATAATCTGC